>Ga0206126_10003881_pt1 | contig 14858 bp, 14 predicted proteins | sample Helgoland_Spring_5_FD_148621 | JGI IMG/M metagenome (GOLD analysis project Ga0206126, IMG submission 148621) | Pelagic subsurface seawater microbial communities from Kabeltonne, Helgoland, North Sea - Helgoland_Spring_Bloom_20160412_1 | ecosystem: Environmental > Aquatic > Marine > Epipelagic ...
AAAAAAAAAAAAAAAAAAAAAAAAAAAAAAAAAAAAAAAAAAAAAAAAAAAAAAAAAAAAAAAAAAAAAAAAATAAAAAAAAAAAAGAAAAAGTGGCCGTAGATTAAAAAGAAAAAAAAAATAAAATAATAAAAATTAAATATTATTGATATGTTTTTGGAATATTTTTTCAAAATCCGAGGATGGTTCCCAATTTTCCCATTCATTATAAATATTGTTAAAGCAATCACACATTTGACATTTGCATTTATTTAGTGAAAATTCTTCAAATTTTTCATCTACAATGTAATTACAATTTTCAACATCACTATTTTCAGAATCATCTGAATTTTCATCACAATCGTCTGAATTTTCATCACAATCGTCTGAATTTTCATCACAATCGTCTGAATTTTCATCACAATCGTCTGAATTTTCATCAGATTCATTTGCATAATTTTTTTTAGTTTCAGTTACAACATTGTTTTCTTCTTTATATAAAATTTTTTTAACTTTGTTAAATTTTTTTATATCAATTTTTCTTTTATTAAATATTAATAATTCAAGAATTAATGCTCTTTTAATATCTTCTTTTGAAACAATTTTTCTTTTTCCGTGTGTTAAATATAAAGCGGCTGTTTTTAATGCGTTTTCACCAAATAGGGTAATTGTTGTAGTGGTATTTTTAATAAAATCTGGATTTTTTATATCATTCATAATTTAATTTATAATAATAAATGATATTTAAATTTATATAATAAAATATAAAATATTTGAAATCTAAACAGCAAATTTAAATTATTAATATATAAAAAAATTAGAAAAATTGAAAGTAAAAAAAATAAGATAAAAATTAATTATTAAGAAATTATAAAATGGAAGAAATTATAAATTGTCGTTTATTATCGTATAAAGTATATAATGATATCAATGAAAAAGAAAATAATTTTTGTATTCAGATGTTTGGTCTAGATGAAAAAGGTAAATCATATTCGATTGATGTTTTGAATTTTAAGCCATATTTCTTTGTAAAAGTAGGAAATAATTGGGCAAATTCATATAAAAAAAAATTTTTAAAACAAATATATAAAAAATTAGCAAAATTAGAATTAGGAAAAAGATTTGATAATTTTAAATCAGGAAAAAGTAAAAATCTATATCCACCTTTGCCAAAAGAAAGAGGTGACATGGGAAGAAGTGAATATATTATTGAACATTTGGGAAATGGTTATATAAGTCAAATAGAAAAAAAAAAGGAAATAGAAGATTGTGAAATAATAAAAAGAAAAAAATTATATGGTTTTGACAAAGGAAAAAATTATAAATTTATGTATATTACATTTAAAAATACAACAGTTTTCAATAAAGTGAAAGATTTTTGGTATAAATATGTAATAGATAAAACAGAACGTTTTGGTAGAAAATCATATTTACAAACTTGTAAATTTATTGATTATGAAACAGAATTGTATGAATCAAATATACCACCATTATTAAGATATTTTCATATTCGTGAAATAAGTCCATCTGGTTGGATAGAAATAAATAAAAAAGACATTTATAAAAAGAAAAAGAATTCAACAAATTGTGATTTTAATTTTAAAATTAATTTTGAAAATGTTAAATCGTTGCCTTATAAAGAAACGGGAGTTCCATTAAAAGTTTGTAGTTATGATATAGAAGCTAGTTCTAGTCACGGTGATTTTCCAGTTCCGAAGAAAAGTTATAGAAAATGGGTAGGTGATGTAATTACATACTGGCATAAAAATGAAAAAGAAATAAAAAAAATGAGTAAAATAAAAAAGAGTAAATTATTTGTGGAACTATTTTTATCAAGTTTTGAAATAGGTGATTATAAAAAATATAAAATGATTAATAAAGTATTTCCAAAATGGAAGAAAGAAAATATTACAAAAGAAATAATAATGAAAAAATTAAAACATTTTTTAGAAAAACCAATATATGATATTATTGTGAAAGATAAAAGAAGAAAAAAATATGAAGAGAAAAAAAAAAATAGAATTAATGATGATGAAATGAATGAAAACGATTATAATGATATAAGAGAATATAAGAATTATATTCGTAAAAAATCAACATTTTTGGATTATTTGTGTGATTTTAGTTTAGATAAATTAAAGAAATTAGAAATTTTAGATGAAGCAATGGAATTTGTTCCAAAATCTAGATATAATTTAATTCCTTTAGAAGGGGATAAAGTGACATTTATAGGTTCAACATTTATGAGAATAGATGAAGATGAGCCATATTTAAACCACGGTATATGTTTAGGTGATTGTGAACAAAATATGGACATAGGTTTTGGTAGATGTGAAATAGAATGTTATGAAGATGAAAGGGATATTTTAATAAAGTGGAGCGAAATGATAAGAAGGGAAAAACCAGATGTTATTATAGGATATAATATATTTGGTTTTGATTGGAAATTTATGTGTGAAAGGGCTGAAGAATTAGATTGTCAGGAAGATTTTTCAATGATAGGAAGAAATAACATAGTTCCGGAATTATATAAGATCAAAAAAGAAAAAAGTATTAAAATTGCGAGTGGAACACATAATTTAACTTATGTTGAATTAGATGGTATAATTCAGATAGATTTATATAATTATTTTAGACGAGAAGTGAATTTATCGTCATATAAATTACAAGATGTTGGTTCGCATTTTATTGGAGATAAAATTAAAAAAATAGAAATTAAAATAATAAAAAAAAATATAAAAACAAAAATATACAGTTCAAATTTAATGGGATTGAATGTGGATAATTATGTTTGTTTTGAAATACTAGGTCATTCAAATGATAATTACCGTGATGGAAAAAAATTCAAAGTAATAGAGATGAGTGATAATAAAGATTCATTTATTATAAAAGGTGATTTAAGTGATATAAAAAATAAAAAATTAAGGTGGGGATTAGGTAAAGACGATGTTAGTGTTTTAGATTTATTTAAAGCATTTTCAAAAGAAGGAACTAAAGATGATAGAACAATTATTGCAAAATATTGTTTTCAGGATTGTAATTTGGTTCATCATTTATTTAAAAAGAATGATATTTGGACGGGAACGGTAGAACAGTCAAAGATTTGTAGTGTACCGATTAATTATATTATTATGAGAGGACAAGGTATAAAATTATTAAGTTTTATTGCTAAGAAGTGTCGTGAAAAAAATACTTTAATGCCTGTATTACAAAAAGCAGAAAACGATGGTTCGTATGAAGGTGCGATTTGTTTAAAACCGCGACGTGGTTTTTATAATGATGAAAATCCGGTTGCTGTTGTAGATTATGCTGCTTTATATCCAAGTTCAATGATTAGTGAAAATGTTTCACATGATAGTAAAGTATGGACAAAGGAATATGATTTAGAAAATAATTTAATAAAAGAATGGGGTGTAAAAGATGAAAGTGGAAATTATATTTATGATAATTTAAAAAATTATACATATGTTGATGTTGAATATGATATGTATGAGTGGATAAGAAAAAGTGAAAAAAGCAAAGAAGAAAAGGTAAAAGTGGGTATAAAAGTATGTAGATTTGCACAATTTCCGGAGAATAACAAAGCAATTATGCCATCAATTTTACAAGGATTATTAGCTGCGAGAAAAGCAACTAGAGTAAATAGTAAATATAAAACAATTAAAACAAAAAGTGGTGAAAACTATTCAGGGTTAATTAGTGAAGACGGTGATAATTACAATGTAACAGATATTACATTAGAAGATGAACAATTAAAAAAAATTAAAAATGTAGTAAAAAAAAAAGATGTGGTGTATGGTCCAAAAGATACATATACACAATTTATGAAAAATGTATATAATCAAAGACAATTATCAATTAAGGTTGTAGCGAATTCGTTATATGGTCAATGTGGTGCAAGAACAAGTGCTTTTTATGAAAAAGATATTGCGGCATCTACAACAGCAACAGGAAGGAAATTATTAATTTATGCAAAAAAAATTATTGAAAAGGTATATCATGATAAAATAGTTGATACAAAATATGGAAAAATTAAATGTAATGCTGAATGTGTCTATGGCGATAGTGTTACAGATGATACGCCATTATTATTAAAAAATAAAAAGACCGATTTAATAGAAATTAAATTAATTAGTGAGATGGGGGAAAGTTGGAAATCATATAAAGGATTTAAAAAGGGTGAAAAAAATAGAATAAATAAACAACAATCGGAATGTGAATTATATCAAATATATTCGTCAAATGGTTGGTGTGATATTAAAAGAGTAATTAGACATAACACAGTAAAAAAAATTTACAGAGTAAACACAAATTTTGGAATTGTTGATGTAACGGAAGATCATAGTTTACTTGATAAAAATTTAAAACCAATTAAACCAAAAAATATTAAAAAAAGAACACAATTATATAGAAATTATCCAAAAAGGAATTCTAAAAATAATCTTTTTTCGGAACCGATTAATATAAATAATATTAATAATTATGAATATAATATAAAAAAAGCATTTTTAATGGGATATATACTAGAAAACAGTTATTATAATGAAAAATCATTTGGAATATTTATTTTAAAAGAAAATGGTTGTATGTTGTTAAAAAGATTAATTGAAGGTTTATTTGATTATGATGGTATATTAATTGAATTTAATGAAGTAACAAAATTATTTAAAATAGAATTTACAAGAAGAATTTTAAATTATTTTAGAAAAATATATTCAAATAAAAATTATAGAAATTATGTATTAAATTATTATTTAAATTGTAATAAATATATAAAGTATTCATATTTATCTGGTTATTTATGTGCAGTAAATCAAAATATTAAAAAAGAAAATGAAAAAATAATAAATAAGGAAAAATATGCGGGGTTATACTATATTGCAAATAGTTTAGGTATGGAATCATATTTTGAATCTGAAATATTTAAAATAAATTATAAAAAAGGATTATGTTGTAAAAAATATAGTGAAACAAATGTAAAATTTAAAAGAAAAATTGGGTATAATGAATATGTCTATGATATTGAAACAGAAACGGGTAATTTTAATTGTGGTTTTCCGTTAATAGTTAAGAATACAGATTCGTGTTTTCAAATATTTAATTTAACAGATATGTCTGGAAATAAAATAGTGGGGAAAAAGGCATTAGACATAACTATTCAATTAGCAATAGAAGCGGGTGAATTAGCAACAAAATTTTTAAAACCCCCACACGATTTAGAATATGAAAAAACATTTATGCCATTCTTATTGCTTTCAAAGAAACGTTATGTTGGTATGTTATATGAACATGACATAAATAAGTGTAAAAATAAATCAATGGGAATTGTATTAAAAAGAAGAGATAATGCAAATATTGTAAAAGATTGTTATGGTGGAATTATTAATATTATGATGTCAAGTCAAAATGTAAATGAAGCAGTTAAATTTACAAGAAAATTTTTGTTAGATATGGTAAATGAAAAATATCCTTTAGATAAATTAATTATTAGTAAATCATTAAGAGGGTTTTATAAAAATCCTGAAAGTATAGCACATTTTGTATTAGCTGAAAGAATGGGTAAAAGAGATCCAGGAAATAAACCAAGCGTAGGTTCTAGAATTCCATATATATTTATACAAACTAATAAACACGTGAAATTACAGGGAAATAAAATAGAAAGTCCAGAATATATTAAAAAGATGGGATTAAAACCCGATTATGGTTATTATATAACAAATCAAATAATGAAACCAGTAATGCAAATATTTGCATTATTATTGGAAGTTATTCCAGAATTTAAAAGTTATGTAAATGAATTAGAAAAAAAAATCAAATTTATAAAAATAAAATACAAAGATGATGAGAAAAAAAGAATACAAAAAGAAGATCAATTAAGAAACAAATATGTAAAAAAATTAATTTTTGAATCATCTATTAGACAATCAACAAATAAAAAAAATGGACAAAGAAATATTGAATCGTTTTTTACAAAAAAATGTTAAATAAATTATAAAATTCAAGTTAAATAATTCTAGTTAAATATTTATGATTTAATTAATATATATATTTTCATTTACGGTATTTGTAATTCTTCTATTAATAACTCTAGATAATGAATGTAAACTTCCATTACTTGCATTAGGGATGGGTTTGCCTTTTTTCCTAAAATTAGAATTTTTTTTTGCAAGTTTAATATTATTTGAATGATTTATTGGGTCGTAATAATTTTTTTTAGTTTCTTTTGCTAAATTATATTTTTTATTTAAGAGAGAAAACATACTACCAGTGTTATAATTAATTTTTTGTTTTTTTTGCAACATATCATTTTTTTTTGTTTTATCCTTATTAATTAAGGTATTAATATTTGCTCTTATATTTTTTACTCTAGTATTATTATTACTTCCAGAATATAAAGATATAATTTTTTTATTATTCATATAATATTTAATATTATTATTATTTTGAATTATTTTTTGATTCATTTTTAGATTCTGAATTATTTTCAAAATTATTAACTAGTGTTCTCATTCCGATAGAATGGTCTCTTATATCAAATCTACAAAGAGGACACCTGGTGCTTGTTTTAAAATGTTCTCTAAGAGATGCTTCTTTAAAAATATGTTTACAATATTTAATTTGTAAAACTGAATCATTTTCTTGAAATGGTGTTAATGTTATTGAACAACTTGTTTGGTTATTATTGTTTACATGTTTATATAAAAAAAGTTCGGTTGATATTCTTATTTGTCTTAATGTGGGTTTTATAATAACAGGTTCTGTTACTCTATTTCTTCTTCTTCTAGAAGATCTTATTAAATTAATAATATCATCTGTTGTTAATTGGGCTTCTCTTGAATTGGAAAAGATTCCGGGAGGTGGTGGTGGCGGTGTATTGAAAATATTTTCGGTTATATTTCTTGATAAATTGGTGATTCTATCTAAAGAAGAAAATGTTTGCGTTAAAGGTGATGTTGATGGCGGTGGTGGTCTTTGTGGTGGTGGTCTTTGTGATAGTGGTCTTTGTGGTGGTGGTCTTTGTGGTTGTGGTGTTTGTGGTGGTGGTGGTGGTCTTTGTGGTGGTGGTGTTTGTGGTGGTGGTAGTGTTATTTGTGTTAGTTCTGAAATTGGTAATGGGATTTGTGTACTATGTATTGGTGGTAAATTAGTTTGTAAATTTTCATTTGGATTAGGATCAGTATTTTCTTGATTATTTCTTAAATTGATTTCTCTTCTTAATCTAAAACTATTATTTTCCCTAAATCCAAAAATATTTTCATTACTATTAGTGTTTCTAAATAAATCAATTCTTCTATTTTGTATTTGTCTTCTTATATTATCAACGATTGAATCATTAATTGTGGGATCAGATGATTCAATTGTTATTTCAATATTTTCTAAATTATTATTAAATTCGTGTTGGTGTTCGTTATTATTTTTAGTTTCATTATTATTTTTACTTTCATTATTATTTTTACTTTCATTTTCATTTGGGAATCGAGGTATTGTTTCATTATTATTTTCATTTAAATTTATAAAGTCATTTGTAACTTCATTACGAATATTATTTTCATTATTTAATCTGTTTAAATAAAATCTTTCAATTCTAGATATATTATTTTCAATATGTCTATTATTTTCTTGAGATTGTAAAAAGGAATAATAATTATTCATAATATTAGAACTTCTAGAATGAATGGTATTTAAAGAATTTATTATATTTGTTGATAAAGTAATATAGTTTTCCATAATTTATATATTTTTAATATTAATTTATTTATTATATAACTTATTTTTGAATAATAATAATATATGGTTTTATATTAAAAATAATTTTATTAATTATATAAAATAAATGGATTGCAGTGGCTTAACAGGATTAATGAATTTAGGAAATACTTGTTTTATAAATAGTGCGATTCAATGTTTATCTCACACAAAAGATTTAAATAATATTTTAATAAATAAAATAAAGAATAAGAAATTAAATAATTGCGTTGAATCACTCTTAACTAAAGAGTGGATTGAATTATATTCGTTAATGTGGAATAAAAATTGTGTTATAAAACCAGGTAAATTTTTAGTAAATTTTAAAAAAGTTGCAAAATTAAAAAACCAGGAATTATTTTTAGGCTTTCAGCAAAATGATATATGTGAATTTTTAATATTTTGTTTTGATTGTTTTCATGAATCAATTAAAAGAAAGGTAAAAATGAATATATTAGGAAATATTGAAAGTGAAAAGGATAAATTAGCAAAAAAGTGTTATACAATGATAAAAAAAATATATAAAAGCGAATATTCTGAAATTGTATCATTATTTTATGGAATACATATATCTGAAATATCTTCTTTAGAAAGTAATTATATAAATAAAACACCTGAATCATTTATTTTTTTAAATTTAGAAATAAATGGAGATACATTATATGATTGTATAGATAATTATACAAAAGAAGAATTTTTACCTTGTAAAATAGAAGTTGATGAAGAAACAAAAAAGAGAGAAAATGTGAAAAAAAAAATATATTTTTGGAATCTTCCACAAATTTTAATAATAACATTAAAAAGATTTGACAACAACAATAATAAAAATTTAAAAATAATTGATATACCATATGATAATTTAGATTTAAATAAATATACAATTGGTTATGATAAAAAAAATAACTATGAATTGTATGGTGTGTGTAACCATATGGGAAATATAAATATGGGACATTATACTGCATATATAAAAAAAAAAAAAGAGTGGTATTGTTTTGATGACAATGATATAGAAAAAGTAGATTTTAATGTTGAAAATGCATATTGTTTATTTTATTGTAAAAAAAAATAAAATAAAATAATATATTAATAAATGACATCAAATGATTTTTCTTTTGACGTAAAATCAAGTTTTGGATTTCCTTCATTATTTAAAAAAGATGATAAAGGAAATGATATGTATAATATTTTAAATTTAAATTTGTCGCCCATTGTTTTTACAATATTTATAATAATTCTTATAATTTTCTATGTAATTTTTAAATCTTTTGGAAATGAAAAGAGTGATTCGTCATCTTTAAAGGGTTTTAGTATATTATTTTTAGTAATATGGTGTATTTTTATAGTTTTAATATTTGGAAATGGTTTAAAATATTTTTTTGATTTAAATGTTAAAACATTTATGAAAGATTTATTAAAACCAATACCAAAATTAAATTTTAGTTTAAATTCAGATAAAGGTGAAAAATATGAAGATGATGATGATGATGAATGTGGTTATGAAAGTGATACTGATGGAAAAGAAGTTTATCATATACCAAGAAATATTTATACTTTTGAAAATGCTAAAGCTATGTGTAAAGCTTTTGATTCTCGTTTAGCAAGAATTAATGAGGTTGAAGATGCTTATGAAAATGGGGCCGAATGGTGTAGTTATGGTTGGTCTGCAGATCAAATGGCATTATTTCCAACACAATTAAAAAGTTGGAAAAAATACAAAAAAATTAAAGGACATGAAAATGATTGCGGTAGACCAGGTATAAATGGTGGATATATTGCAAATCCAAATGTTAAATATGGAATAAATTGTTTTGGTATAAAACCAAAACAAACAAAGATTGAAAAAGAATTAATGAAATTTGACAATGAATTGCCTACAACAGAAAATGAAAATATATTTAATAAAAAAGTTAAATATTATAAAGAAAGATTACCATCAATACTCGTTTCATCATTTAATAAAAAAAAATGGAGTAAAGTATAAAATATATTTTTTTTATTATATAAATAAAAATAATTTTATTTATATAATGAATAGAATAACATGTTTAACACCTGTTATAGCGCCTTATATATTATGGGGAGTATATCCATCTATGAATACTATTGCCGTATGTTATTTTTTATGGAATATATATCCTACTATAAATAATGTTGGAACAGTTGTTTATCATATAAAAAATTATACAAATTAAATTAATTATATATATATATGAATAATCTAAATTGTTTAATTCCAATATTAATACCGTCAATACTATGGGGGATATATCCCACATTTTATACGTATTCAATAAAAAAATTGGGATATAAAAATGTTTATATACTGGCACATACTTTTAATTTTTTAATTATTTCTATTTATGCGTTTTTTAATAGAAATGAAATCGAATTATTTAATTATAAAAATATTAAAACATATATAATTTTATTTATTGGAACTATATTATTATCAATTGCGTATTTTTATTTTTATAAATCCATTAAAATATGTAATAAATCTTATAAGGTAGTTTCAATAACATATACTTTACCGGTTATTTTAGCAACAATATGTTCAACAATAATTTTAAGAGAAAAAATAAATTTAACTAATATTATGGGCATTTCCTTAGCTCTTTTTGGAATTTATTTAATTTATATTTAATAATGTTTTTTTGTTTTCCAATTAAATAATTTTCCTTTATTTTTACATTTTTTTTCATAATTTTCAATTATTTTTACTTTTTTATTTTTATTTCTTTTTTCATTAAATTCATCCATTTTATCAATTAATGGTTGTGCTAAATTAGGATTTTCATAAAAAAAATCTAAATTATATTTTGGTTTAATATTATTTCTAATTATATTATAAAATTTATTGAAATTTACCATTTTATTTGAAAAATAGGGTTCTAAATTTTCTTCACAATATAAAATTTCTTTATTAAAAAATGTATAAAGTCCATCTTCAAAATTAATTAAACTATGTTCATAATTTTGTTCAAGCAAATATTTTGTTTTTTCACAATTTAAAAAATCATCTAATATGAATACATCTTTTAAAAAATTAGAATTATTTTCATCAAAAGCATCATTTTCATTTTCATTATCATATATTTCAGAAGTTAAAATATTTTTTTTTTTAATTGATGGCATAATTTATTCACTACTATATCTATATATAAATAACCCTATTTCTTCTCTAAATTGTTTTTCATTATCAATTTCTATGTTGTGTTTTTCAAGTATTTCTTTTATATTATTAAAAAAAAATTTAATATAATTTAAATTTTCAATATTATTTTTATTTTTTTTATTTAACCAATTATTATATTTTTTAATTTTGTTATTATTTAGAATTTCATAGTGAGTAATATTTTTTTTGTTTTTCATATTCAAATAAATATTATACGTATATATTTATAAATGATATTTTACATTTAAGTTATTTCTTTATAAAATAATGCAAAATTTATGCAAACATCCAGGTGTAATAAGTTTTTTTTTATTTATTATATTAATATTCATACAATAAATACATTTATTATCTTTTTTAAAATTTTGCCAATTTTCATAACATTCTTTATGAACACTAGTTTTACATATTTTACAAGTATATGTAGAAGTATTTTTTAATGATTTAAAACATATTATACATTCATCATTGTTCATTTATATATGTAAATAAAAATATTAATCAATATATAAATCAATATATATATTAAATGGAACTATTTACTTGTCCACATTGTAAATTACAAATACAAGTTTTAAAAAAAGACTTTAATTGTAGAATATTTAGATGTGGTATTTATAAAAATAATTTCAAACAAATAGATCCTCATATGAAAAAAGATGATTGTGAAAAATTATATAATGAAAATAGAATTTATGGATGCGGTAAACCATTCAAAATAATTGAAAATAATAATAATTTTTGCGTAACAAAATGCGATTATATTTAAGTATAATGATATTTTATATATATTTTTTATAAAAATATATAAAATATATAAATGAAAAAAATAATTAATTTTTTTAACAGTGAAAATATGGTAAAGAATTCATTTTATTTAACATATGTTTTTCTTTTGACAACAGGAACAATAACATTTATTGAAGCAATGAGAACAAAAAATAGTAAAGTAAGACATATTTTAAATTTAGAAACTTGTATATCAATTGTTGCCGCTTTTTTTTATGGAAAATTTATTCAAAAAATAAATAAAAAAAAAATAAACTATAAAGATATTAATATTAATAGATATTTAGATTGGTTCATAACAACTCCGATAATGTTATTGGTTCTTTGTTTAGCATTTTTATTTAATATTGGGAAAAATTTAAATTTTTATACATTTTTTAAAATATTAGTATTAAATTTTTCAATGTTAACATTTGGTTACTTAGGGGAAATTAAAAAATTAAAAAGAAATTTGAGTTTAATATTTGGATTTATATCTTTTTTTGCTTTATACGGCTATATTTATTATAAATTTATATATAAAAAAAAAATTTTAGATAATATATTTTTATACTGGGTGTTTTTTATTTTTTGGATATTATATGGTGTTATTTATAATTTTCCAGAAAAATTAAAAAATGTAATTTTTAATTATTTAGATCTTTTTGCTAAATGTTTCGTAGGTATATTTTTTTGGGCATATTTTACAGGAGTATTTTCATTTAAAAAAAAGTCAATTTAAATTTATACTTGTCCTAAATTAATAACTTCATTTTCTGTTTCTGTTTCATTTACTGTTTCATTTACTGTTTCATTTTCTGTTTCATTTTCTGTTTCATTTTCTTTGTTTTGTTCTGATGGTTTTTTCATTTCATTTACTATATTTTGCATTTCTAAAGGAGTTAAGTTTTCTGGTTCTACAGTTGAAGATACTTCTTTTTCACAGCAACTATTATCATTAGATTCATTCTCATTTAAATTACATTTATTTTCAGGGCTTGATGCTCCTTGACCTGACCCCATTGTTTTCATAAATTCTTTCATTTGTTCGGGTGAAATATTTGGCATTCCTCCTGGCATTCCTCCAGGCATTCCTCCTGGCATTCCACCAGGCATTCCACCACCTGACCCCATTGTTTTCATAAATTCTTGCATTTGTTCGGGTGAAATATCTGGCATTCCTCCTGGCATTCCTCCTGGCATACTTGTTCCTTGTTGATTGGGATTTTCACCTGCCTTTTTATAAACTTCTTCTGAAATAGGTTTAAATAATTGTTCTAACTCATTATATTTTTCATCATACTCTTCTTTTGTATAATCGGATGATTCATCTATCCAAGTACTTAATTCATCTACTTTGATACTAATACTACTTTTATCATCTTCACTAAAATGTTCTTTTAATTTTTCATTTTCTAATGTATCTTTTACTTGATAAATATAACTTTCTAGTTTATTTCTTGAATCAACTAATTCTTTTTCTTTTTCATCTTCCTCTTTATATTCTTCTCCTTCTTTTACCATTCGTTCAATATCTTCTTTAGATAGTCGTCCTTTATCATTTGTAACTGTGATTTCTTCTTTTGAACCTGATGATTTTTCAACAGCTGTAACATTTAGAATACCATCGGCATTTACATCATAAGTAATTTCAATTTGTGGTTGACCACGAGGCATTGGGGGAATTCCTGTTAAATTAAATTCACCTAGTTTATTATTATATTTTGTAAATTTTCTCTCGCCTTCAAATACTTGAATTGTACATTGAGATTGGTTATTTTCATATGTTGAAAATATTTGAGATCGTTTTGTTGGAATAGTCGTATTTCTTTCAATTAAATTTGTCATAATTCCACCAGCGGTTTCAACTCCCAATGAAAGTGGAATAACATCTAATAGTAAAAGATCTCCAATTTTTTCATCTTTAACCCCATTTAAGATTGCTCCCTGTACCGCAGCACCATGTGCGACGGCTTCGTCTGGGTTAATTGATTTACATAATTCTTTCCCATTAAAAAAATCCGATAGAAGTTTTTGAATTTTTGGTATACGTGTTGAACCACCTACTAGAACAATTTCATCAATATCACCTTTACTCATTTCAGAATCATTTAATACTTTTTGAACAGGTTCAAGTGTTTTCTTAAATAGCGAATTACATAATGTTTCAAATTTTGCTCTTGATAGTTTAGTTGTAAAATCTTTGCCATCAGCTAATGAATCAATGTCGATTACTGTAGTTGTTGAAGAAGAAAGAATACGTTTTGCTTTTTCACATTGCGTTTGAAGTCTTCTTAGTGCCTTTTTATTTTCAAAAATATCAATATTATGTTTTTTTTTAAATTCTTTTGCGCAATGTTCAACAAGAATTCTATCAAAATCTTCACCACCTAAATGAGTATCGCCTGCCGTAGCTTTTACTTCAAAAATTCCATCATCCATAGTTAGGATTGAAACATCAAATGTTCCACCACCACAATCAAAAACCAATACATTTAATTCTTTTTCTTTATTTGAAAGACCATAAGCAATAGCCGCGGCAGTTGGTTCATTTATAATTCGTTTTACTTCTAATCCAGCAATTTTACCCGCATCTTTAGTTGCTTGACGTTGACTATCGTTAAAATATGCAGGCACAGTAATAACCGCATCTGTAACTGTTTCACCTAAATATGTTTCTGCTATTTCTTTCATTTTTGAAAGAACCATTGAAGAAATTTCTTCTGGTTGAAATGTTTTTTCTTCTTTTTTATACATTACTTTAATTAATGGTTTATTGTTACTATCACCAACAACATCAAATGAAAAATGTTTAATATCTTTTTGAACTAATTCATCAGAAAAATTTGCACCAATTAATCTTTTCGCATCATAAACAGTATTTGTTGGATTACGAGATGATTGACTCTTTGCCGAATCACCAATTAATCTTTCTTTGTCGTTAAAAGCAACAAATGAAGGCGTGGTACGATTGCCTTGTCCATTTGGGATAATTTCAATATTACCATCTTTCCAAACAGCAACACAACTATTAGTAGTTCCAAGATCAATTCCAATACAATTTTTTGACATTTTATATTTAATTTAAAATATTTATCTTTATATTATTTTTTAATTTATTTTAAAAATAATAAAAATTATAAAAAAAAATGATAATATATATATATATATATATATATATAAATAT
>Ga0206126_10003884_pt1 | contig 14852 bp, 10 predicted proteins | sample Helgoland_Spring_5_FD_148621 | JGI IMG/M metagenome (GOLD analysis project Ga0206126, IMG submission 148621) | Pelagic subsurface seawater microbial communities from Kabeltonne, Helgoland, North Sea - Helgoland_Spring_Bloom_20160412_1 | ecosystem: Environmental > Aquatic > Marine > Epipelagic ...
TTTGAGTGCCCCCTCCGTGCCGCCCACACCGGCGCCATTGAGGGTAATGTTCTCCTCAATGGGAGAACTGTTGTTCGGCGGCGTGTAGTTAAGCTCGAGGGTGGCGCCATTGGCCACGGTGGTTGCGCCGGCAGTGGTGCCGAGCGCGGTCCGGCTCTGAACACGAAGCGTGCCCCCGCCTACCGTGGTGGCGGCGGTGTTGTAGTAGTCGTTGGCACCGGAGAGGGTGAGCGTGCCGTCACCTTGCTTGTGAATTCCCTGGGGACCATGAATCCTACCCGTCACATGGACGTTGTGATCAGCCCCCAGATCAAAGGTTCTGAAGGTCGAGGTCGGTCTCAGCTCCATGGATATCGTATCCGTAATACTTCCATCTCCCACCACGGCGGCGGTAGTAATATTCCCGTTCAAGATGATACCGTCCCCGCCGAGGCTGAAACTTGCCCCATTCGTGGTGTTGGTAAACTGGATGCCCGCGATATTGGGAGATGGGATATCATTGCTGGTGGCCGTGTTGCTTGTACCTGTGAAAATCAGATTATCGCCACTGGCGGGCGGGCCGCTGCCGCCCCAGTTGGATGCGTCGTTCCAGTCACCATCGGTGGTGCCAGTCCAGGTCAAGGTCGCTGCTTGGGCGGTGCCGGAGAATGCCAGGGGCAGCGCGAGGAGTGCCGCGCAGGCCAGGATCTGGTGAAGCGAGGTCAGCTTTTGAGCAGATATTGGTGAGCCAGGGTGTGTAGTTTTCATAACAAGAGTTGGTGTGATTATTTTTTATGTTAGGGGGTATCTAGGTATGGATATGTTAGAAGTGATTGGTTTTGTATGAGTTATTACGTAGGTGCTTATTTATGCTTTTGGCAGCTGCGCGTTATCAGAAAATCACTTTATGTCCTTCAGTATAGGTGTTTTTTAGAAATAAAAAAGAAAAAAATAGAGGGTCCTGTTAATTATTGTAAATATTACACTTTTATTGAGTAATTATTGAGTAATTATGGCCTCTCGCAGCTTAAATCAGGTTTTTTTGAGGAGTTGGAAGCCGCGTTGCGGCTGCGCCGCAGAATGTTGAATTCCAGTATGATGGGTTCATAAGGCCTGATATGGGATCACGCCAAGACGCTAAGGAATGCTCTGGATAATGAAAAAGCCCGCTGTTTGAAGGGCAGGAGTTTTAGAAAATGGAGCGGGTGATGGATTGACTTCACTCCGTTCAGTCTATGCTGATTTGCAGGAATCCTCCTCCGGATTCCTGATATGATGGATTGCCGTGATGCACGGCACTGCGCTTTGCTTCGTTGTGCGTTGCCTCAGCCTTGCTGAGGCTGTGCTGATGAGCAGGTTTCCTCCTCCGGAAACTTAGGATATTGGATTGCCGCGATACGCGGCACTGCGCTTTGCTTCGTTGTGTGTTGCCTTCACTCCGTTCAGGCTGTGTTGGTTTCGCAAAATCCTCCTCCGGATTTTGCTGGGTGTATATTTCCCGCGATACGCGGGGCTGCGCGGCACTGCGCTGCGCTTAGTTATACGTTGACTTCACTCCGTTCAGTCTATGCTGATTTGCAGGAATCCTCCTCCGGATTCCTGATATGATGGATTGCCGCGATACGCGGCACTGCGCTTTGCTTTGTTGTGCGTTGCCTTCGCCCGGCTCAGGCTGTGTTGGTTTCGCAAAATCCTCCTCCGGATTTTGCTGGGTGTATATTTCCCGCGATACGCGGGGCTGCGCCGTACGCTCGAACTTCGTTCTCATCTCATCACGCGCTCAATAAAAAAGCCCTACGCAGGAGCGAAGGGCTTTTTTTGAAAATGGAGCGGGTGATGAGATTCGAACTCACGACATTCTCGTTGGCAACGAGATGCTCTACCACTGAGCTACACCCGCATAGAGTGTGTTGTTTTGCGCCGGATACGAGATCTTGACGCGCGATCTGTTTACACTCTGATTAGTTGCTGACAAGTGATTTTTCCTAAAAAATGCAAATTTTGCGACTTGGTGTTTGGAATTTTGGAAATCGAAATTAAAGAACCTGCATGGACATTCTTAGCGAGATCATGGAGCACAAGCGTGGTGAGGTGGAGGCGGTTTTGCCTCAGCTGGAAAAATACCGTGCTGCTGCGCTGGCAAGAAATGATTTTGGTGGCTTCAGGGCGGCGCTCGATCTTGGGCCTGACCGGCTCAGTATTATTGCGGAGGTGAAACATGCCTCACCTTCAGCCGGGGTGATCGATCCTGATTTTGATCCTCTGCGCCAGGCAAGGATGTATCTCGATGGTGGGGCAAGCTGTATGTCGGTGTTGACGGATGAAAAATACTTCAAGGGCTCTCTAGCGGATCTGACGAAGATTTCACCCATTGCTAATATCCCCTTGCTGAGAAAGGATTTTATTCGTCACGAGATTCAGATTTACGAGGCGATCATTGCTGGAGCGGATGCTATCCTGCTGATTGTGGCGGCACTGGATGATGAGACTTTGAAGCGTCTCTATAAGGTGGCGCGTGATTTCCAGCTGGATGTCTTGGTGGAGGTGCACGATATGCCCGAGATGGAGCGTGCGCTTGATCTGGGTGCTGACCTGATCGGGATCAATAACCGCAATCTTAAGACGTTCAAAACGGATCTGGCGACCACTGAGCAGTTGGCCGATGAGGCGGGGGACGATGTGCTGTTAGTCAGTGAGTCTGGCATCAAAACGACGGCGGACTGCCTGCGGGTGCTGGAGGCGGGTGCTAATGCGATCCTTGTGGGTGAGACTCTGATGCGCGCTAACAATCCTGCTGAGACGATGCAGCAATGGCTCGACATTAGATTGCGCTGATTGATCGAGCTATTTGATTTTTAAGTAGAGAGCGGACATGGCGGGGAGTTCGCCAATGAGTAAGCCTTCGCTGGGTAGGGTTTTGGTTACGGCTTTCCATTTCTGCTGGCTGCCGAGGGTGTCTACAAAGGTGAGGGAATTTTTGTTTTGATGCTTGCGCGATAACCAGCTGAGCGCGTCATCGGGAATCTGAATGGAAACACCATGCAGTGACTCGGTGGGGTTGAGGTTTGCAACGACGAGGAAGGCCTGAGCGCTGCGCTCATCACGGCGCATGAAGCTGTAAAGCCAATGCCCGGATGGTTCTTCACCATGGATACGGCCGTAGTGGGCATTGCTTTGGTTGGCGTGGTTGAGGCCGTAAAAATCACCATGGGTAAAGGCGGGCTCTGCGCAGGTTTTGAGAAGTTTGGCGTAGAAGTGACGTAGGTCTTTTTGTTCTGCGCTAAGTGCGCTCTCATTGTAGCGGTGTTGGTTCACCCAGGGGACGAGGGAGGGTAGGCAGCCGTAGTCAAAAATACTGCTGCGGCCGTCGTCACCACTGAAGCCTTCAGCGCCGTTTGCGGCTTCGCCGGTTTCTTGGCCGGAGTAGAGCATGATCGGCCCTCGGCCGAGTCCATAGAGGATGGCGGAAACGGGTTTGCCGATGTCCATGCCGCTTGCAGCCCAGTTTCCTTTGGAGGCGAGGCGCACTTCGTCGTGATTTTCCGCGTAGCGTAGGGAGTGGTGAAAACGATCCGCAAAGCAGTTGGCGGCGCTATCAATGTCATTGGCCCAATGCTGTCCTTCTACGGTTGATTTGATGGTGGAGTAGGTGGGGTCATCGTAAACGGCATCAAAGCCACATTCGATCAGCTCATCAAGGACGTTGCCCTCGGTGAGTTTGGCGGGGTCATTATCGTAGGCCTCTGCCATAAAAAAGACCTGAGCATCACGCTTGGTGCAGCGCTCAATTTGCCAGCTCCAGTATGCCATAGGAATCATGTGGGCCATGTCTACTCGGAAGCCATCGACTCCCATGTCTTGCCAGTAGGATAAGATGGCGTCCATCTTGCGCCAGGTGTCGGGCGTGTCTTGCGGTGCTGTGCCCGGCTCGGGTAGTGGGTGAAGGTCGTCACGCGGGGGGCCTACGGTGAAGTCATGGCCGTAGTTGAGTTTGATGGTTTCATACCAATCATGGATTGAGGGAGTCCATGAGATGGCGTTGTTGCCAGTAACACGGCCAAACTCGCTTTCAGCTTCGTAGGGGACAGGGCCATGGCTGCTAGGAAGTTTGAGCGGGGCGCCTCCTCCCGGGTGGAGTTCGCCGAGATAATAGAAGTTGTTATTAGGGTCGAAGAATTTGCCGGTGTCGTCATTTCTGCCAAAGGAGAGTTCGGGGCGTATGTCGCTGGAGTAGGAGCGTGCTACGTGGTTAGGGACAAAGTCGATGATGGTTTTGAGGCCACGTTTTTTGATGCGCTTGAGAAGGGCTTTGAATTCATCGAGCCGCTTGGTGGGGTCGGTGGCGTAGTCGGGGCAAACGTCAAAGTAATCACGGATGGCGTAGGGCGATCCGGCTTTGCCTTTAAGAAGCAGTGGGCTGTCAGCGGGGCGCTCAGGGTAGGCGGTGGAGCTGGCTTGTTCGAGTATCCCGGTAAGCCATAGGTGGGTGATGCCGAGCTTGCGCAGCGATGTGAGGGCGGCGTCATTGATGTCGGCAAATTTACCGCAGCCGTTTTCAGCGAGGGTGCCATTGACTTTGGGGGTCTCATTGGTGTTGCCGAAATGGCGTACCATGAGTTGGTAAATATGCGGTCTGGTTGGATGATGCACGTTTAGATACTGGTTTGCATTGGCAGGATTGCAAGGCGGGGCTGATGCATTCTGGTGGTGATGAGTTTAGTTCATCTCAAGCCAGCTGTTGAGAATTTCAACGGCGGCGGCTTGGTCGATAATCTGCTTCTGGTGCTTGGCGTTTTTTCCTGCCTGATGAAGTTTTTCTGCTGCGGCTACAGTGGTCAGGGTTTCATCACAATAGTGCAGCGGAATTTCGGGTAGTCGTTGGTGAAGCTTATCACCAAAAGCGCGGACTTTTTTTGCGGCGTCTCCTTCGCTGCCGTCCATGCGGAGGGGTACTCCTAATACGAGCTGCTTGACATGGCGCTGGCTGACAAGCTCTGCGATGCGCTCAATGGGGTAGCCGTCCTTGACCTGAATGGTTTCCACGGGATGAGCCATGATGCCGATAGGATCGGTAGCGGCAATGCCGATGCGGGCGTCACCGTGATCAATCGCCAAAATAGGGTGCTCGTCATTCATGTTAGAGTAATTCGTCAGGGAGCTGGCTGCCGAGGTTTTTGATATTATCGGCCTGGTGTCTGTTGGCAATGAGCAGGGCGTCATCGGTCTGCACGACGATAAGGTCATCGACTCCTAAAAGGGCGACTTTGCTGCCTGGGCGCGCATTAAAGACGATGTTATTTTCTGAGTCGATCTCGGCGAGCTCGGTGTTGGTTTGATTGTTGTCACCCTGGGTGTCGAGATACTTTGCCACTGAGAGCCATGAGCCAACATCGTCCCAGTCGAAGGTGGCTTCAATGTTAAGCACGCGGGAGGCACTTTCCATCAGGGCGTAGTCGATCGATATCGGTGTCAAGGTGGGGAACTTATCGGCGACGGTCTGGAGCACATTTGTCGATTGACCAATTTCTGTGATAAAGTCAGCCAGCTCTGGGGTGTGTTGGGTGAGCTCGTCGATGACGGTTTTGACCGACCAGATAAACATGCCGGCGTTCCAGGCGAAGTTGCCTTGTGCGAGGAATGTCTCGGCCAGTTCTGGGTCGGGTTTTTCTCGAAAGCGAGTTACCTCAGACGGTGCGTTGTCTAGGGCGGGGCCGTCGATGTTGGCGATTTCACCACGTTCGATATAACCAAAAGCTGGACAGGCCCAGGTGGGTTTGATGCCGACGGTGACCAGTGCTGCGTTATTCGCGGCGGCGCTCATGGCATCACGCATGACGGATTGATAGGCTGCGGTGTCATTGATGAGCTGATCGGAGGGTAGCACGATCATGGTGGCGTTCGGGTTACGCGCTGCGATGAGGCCAACTCCGAGTGCAACTGCTGGAGCGGTGTCACGCTTGGCGGGTTCTGCGAAGATGTTTTCCGCGGGTAGCTCAGAGGCAACTTCACGCACGGCTTGCTCCTGCAGGGCATTGGTAAGGATGAGGATGTTTTCCTTGGGGATGAGTCCTTCAAGCCGGCTGATGGTTTGGTTCAGTAGCGTGGCTTCACCAAAGAGGTTGAGCAGCTGTTTGGGTTTGGCATTTCTCGATAAGGGCCAAAAGCGAGTGCCACTGCCGCCGGCAAGTATCAGTGCATACTGATTGGAGTTTGGGTGGGAGTTAAGCTCGGTGCTTGTGCTAGTCATGCTGCTCATGGATCAGAGAATGGGAGAGAATTTCTCGATGAAAAAGGAGAAACGATTAAATTAATCAACATTTAAAAGGATTTGCGCTTTTCTCAGAAAAATCAGAGGGTAGAATGAATTTATGGCACAAGAGCACTCTGACAAAAACTGGATTGAAACCAGCGCATCGTTTGCGCCCGCTATGTTGGGCGCTGCAGCAGGCGTATTCCTAGGCGACCTTATGCACCGTGATACTCGCAGGCCGGTGGCTTTGACCCTTGCCGCGCTCGGGGCAGCCGCTTTGGCACCAACGATCGTTGAGCTGGTTGCTGATAAGGTGAACGGCCCCGAAAGCAATCGAGGATCAAAACGCACATTGCGTAACATCCGTGATGCCGGCATCGCGACTGACGAATTTGCTGATCTTGAAGACGAAATCGGCGAGCAGATGTTTATCGGCTAGTTTCCTTTTTTGGTTTTGAAGTTCTGCTTCATCACTCGCTAGATCATTCATTAATGCGCGTCTTATTGACAGGCTCCACCGGTAGACTCGGTGGAGCTTTTTTGTCTCTCTGGGGTAAGGATCCTGAGATCAGCTTGGTCTCTCCAGGTAGGCAGGAATTGGATCTCTCCGAGCCTGAACAAGTCAGATCTTTTTTGCGCGAGGCTGAGTTTGATTTACTTGTTAATCCGGCCGCGATTACCGGATTGGAGGAGTGCTTGGATCATCCTGAGCTTGCCCAGCGGGTGAATGTTGATGCGCCGCGGGTGATGGCGGAGGTGTGTTTAGAAAAGTCAGCCAAGCTGGTTCATTTTAGTACGGACTATGTCTTTTCTGGCGAGCAGCCGGGGATGAAAACCGAAGAGGATGCCACGGGGGCGGTGAATGTCTACGGGGTGAGTAAATGCGCGGGTGAGTCTGCGGTTCTTGCGGCTAATGAGGATGCCTTGGTTGCACGCGTCTCATGGTTGTTTGGCCCAAGCTCTGAGCAGCGACCTTCTCATTTTGACCATGTGCTTCAACGAGCTGTTTTAGGTGAAAAACAACATTTGATTAGTGATAAGTTTTCCATGCCAACCTTGACGCATGATGTGGTTCAATGGGTTGGTTTGTTACTTGAGGCTAATGCTTCGGGTATTTATCACCTGTGTAACCGTGGCGAGCCAGAGAGTTGGTATAGCTATGCGGTGGAGGTGTGCCGTTTGGCTGGTGGTTTTGGTGATGATGTGGACCTGGATGATCTGGTGGCAACGGCTTTGGCAGATGCTGGTTTTTTTAGAGAGAGGCGACCGGTGCACACCACGATGCTGCCTGCTAGAATGATGGCTGAGGGGATCGCGACTCCGCGACACTGGCTAGATGCCGCCGAGGCCTACTTGAAAATGCGTTGACCGCGATGGCGGGCAAGGGCAGAGTGTTTACTATGAAAACTGTTCGATTCGTTCGATTCCTTGTGCCGTTGGTTTCAGCGCTCATCTGGTGTAGCTTGGTGAGTTGTAATAATGACCATCGGCCAAGCAGCGGAGGTCGTGGCTGGTCTGGCCCTCCCCGGGCGATCCCTGCCGACGAGCTCGATGCTTACGGACCAGATTTTACTCCGGGCAGCTATTTGCAAACCATCAACCCGAGCTCACCTTTTTTTATGAGCTTTCCACGCATCGAAGATCAGCCACACAAATTATTGCCTGATTTCACGGAGGTGAAGGTGGTCTCTCTTAAAGGTTCTTATGCCAAGGTGGAGGTGGTTCGTAGCGGTGAAGTGGGCTATGTGCCATCTATCATGCTCGGGGAGAAGCGTTTGTCTAATCAAGTTCCGCTTACTCCCACTACCAATGACAATACTAATAATAAGGAGCTGACACCTGACATCAGTCCTGAGCTGGTAGACCCCAGTAGACCTGCGGAATAAGGTAGGTTGAAACCCAAGCTGGCATGGCTTCCCAAGTATGAGTGATCAATTTTCTGAGTTTGGTAAACGCCTCTGCATGGGTAGTGGTATTGAGGAGCTAATGGATGATCTGGGCAATGCCCTTGTCTCTGGCGGTCCTGATGTGCGTATGCTTGGCGGTGGTCAGCCAGCGCATATTCCCGAGGTTAATGCACTCTGGCGGCGTAGGCTCGAGGAGATTATGGCATTACCAGGTGGTCTGGAGAAGATGCTCTCCAACTATGATCCGCCCCGAGGTAACCCGCTCTTTCTCGATTCTATTGCGGCTTTGTTTAGAGAAAGTTTTGGCTGGGATATCAGTGCTAAAAATATCGCTATCACGGCCGGTGGGCAAACGGCCTTCTTTTTTCTCTTTAATGCCCTTGCCGGTAAATTCAAGGATGGCTCACGTAAAAAGATTCTGCTGCCGCTTGTGCCCGAATATATTGGTTACGCCAATCAGTCTGTCAGTGATGATATCTTCTGTGCATGTAAACCGCTGATCCAAAAGATCGGAGATCACGATTTTAAGTATCGGGTCGATTTTGAAAACCTGCGGGTCGATGACGATATTGCGGCAATTTGCGTATCACGCCCGACAAACCCGACTGGCAATGTGCTGACTGATAATGAGATTTCTCAGCTCAGTGATCTGGCCGAGAAGCATGATATCCCACTCATTATCGATAACGCTTATGGGGCGCCATTTCCCAATATTATTTTCACTGAGGCGACGCCGGTCTGGAATGAACACACGATACTGACGCTGAGCTTGTCAAAAATAGGATTGCCGGGAACGCGCACGGGCATCGTGATTGCCAGTGAGGAGATCGCTTCGGCAGTATCTTCAATGAGTGCGATTGTGGGTCTGGCCAACGGTAATATTGGACAGGCGATCATGGAGCCGCTGATCCGCAGTGGTGAGATCCTTAAGCTGAGTAGTGAGGTGGTGCGCCCTTATTATGTGGAAAAATCCCGCCAGGCGCGTGCATGGGTGGCTGAGGAGTTTGATGCCAAGCTGCCGTATCGCGTTCATCTCAGTGAGGGAGCTTTGTTCCTGTGGCTCTGGTTTGAGGGCATGCCCATTACCTCAGGCGAGCTCTACGAACGACTCAAGAAGCGCGGGGTGCTCATTGTTTCCGGGCATTATTTCTTTTTTGGGGACGATGATGTTGATGCGTGGCCGCACCGGCACGAGTGTATTCGTATGACATTCACCATGGATGAGCGCACCGTTCACGAGGGCATTAAGATCATTGCGCAAGAGGTAGCGGCGGCTTACGCCGAGGTTTAAGCTACTTAAGCTGATAATTCGTGATTGCAATTTCCTCGAAATGAAGGAGTGTGCGCGTCCTTTCCGGCCCGTTTTTTAGATGGCAGGGAATAAACACCTGACAGCCATGACTGAAAAGATTCGAAATATTGCGATTATTGCCCACGTTGACCACGGCAAGACGACCCTCGTCGACGAGCTGCTTAAGGCGGGAGGCGCCTATGGTGAACACCAGAAGGCCGGCGAGCGCGCCATGGACTCGATGGATCTTGAACGGGAAAAAGGCATTACCATCAAGGCGAAGAACACCTCGGTGAAGTGGGGTGAATACACCATCAACATCGTTGATACTCCTGGTCACGCTGACTTCGGCGGCGAGGTGGAGCGAGTCATGAAGATGGTGGATGGCGTTTTACTTCTTGTCGATGCCCATGATGGACCACAGGCACAAACACGTTTCGTTCTGCGTAAGGCACTGCAGCAGGGGCTGACGCCGATCGTGGTCGTTAACAAGATCGACCGTGAACACAGCGACCCTCTGGGTGTGCATGACCGCGTGTTGGAGCTCTTCCTTGAGCTTGAGGCGAACGAAGAGCAATTTGAAGCACCCTTTGTTTATGGATCCGCCAAGAATGGATTTTTTGTCAAATCACTGGATGACGATCAGAAGGATGTCATCCCCCTGCTGGAAACAATCGTTGAACATGTGTCCGCCCCTGACTCTGATCCTGATGCACCATTTAAAATGCTGGCATCCAATATTTCTTGGGATGATTACGTCGGCCGGGTGGCACTTGGTAAAGTGCAGAGTGGCTCGGTGAAAAAGGGCGACAGTATTTTCCGTCTCACGAAGGAAGGCAAGACGGAGCGCGGTAAGGTGACCAAGGTCTTTGAATATAGCAGTCTTTCCAACCAAGAATCCGCTGAAGGTTTCGCAGGCAATATCGTTGGTGTCGCTGGTTTTGAGGATATTGACATCGGGGAAACTCTCTCCGCTGACTCCGAGGCAGAAGCATTGCCTTTTGTTTCCATCGATCCTCCTACCGTGCAGATGCAGTTTTCCATTAATGATGGCCCATACGGTGGTCGTGAAGGCAAGCATGTTACTTCACGTGCGATCCATGACCGCTTACACCGCGAGGTAAAGACCAACGTGTCTATCGAGGTATCTGATACCGACCAGGCAGGTGTCTTTGAAGTCGCTGCCCGCGGAGCGATGCAGATCTCAGTGCTGGTTGAAACGATGCGCCGTGAAGGTTATGAGATGCTTGTTTCCCGCCCGATGGTCATTACCAAGAAGGGTGAAAACGGCGGCGTTGAGGAGCCTTTTGAAACTCTCTTTGTCGAGGTGCCAGAAGAATACACTGGGGGAGTGATGAAAACCTTGGCAAACCGCCGTGCCCGTATCGAAGACATGGGCAGTAATGCGCATGGCGCTACGATCGAGGCGACAATTTCTACCCGTGGATTGATTGGTTTTGAGTTTGAGCTTTTGAACCTCACCAGTGGTCATGGTGTCATGTCTCACTTGTTTAAGGAATACGCACCACACTGTGGTGAGATCACCACTCGTAATACTGGCACGCTGGTTAGTATGAGCACAGGAACTGCGATGGCTTACTCGCTGCTGCCTCTAGAGGAGCGTGGCAAACTCTTTGTCGCTCCTGGTGATGAAGTTTACGAGGGTCAGATCATTGGAGAAAACCCAAGAAAAGACGACCTGCCTGTGAATCCAGTGAAGGCAAAGAGCCTGACCAACCACCGCTCTGCCACTAAGGGAATCACTGTAGGCTTGGCACCTCCTATTAAGATGTCGCTTGAGCGCGCTATCGAATACATTGCTGGTGATGAGCTTCTCGAGGCAACGCCAAGTCATTTACGTCTCCGTAAGCGTATTCTCGATCCACACGAGCGCAAGCGTGCTGAAAAATCTCGCAAGGCGGAAGCCGGCTTGTAAGTGGTCAGTTGAGCGCCCTTTGGACCTATCTGGAGGGGCGGGAAGATCTAGAATGGGCTACCTCCATTTCTGGTAAAGGCGCCAATCTTTCTCCGCTTGGCCAAGATTCTTGTGACCTAGCTTGTGATACACGTAGACTCTTTTTTTGAGTAAATCAGGATCGTTGAAGGGGAAATCAGGTTCGCTATCCAATAGTACAGGAAGCAGCTCCTTTGCCTCAAGTCGTGAAGCTAGAGAGTATCTTAGCGACGTTCTCGCATCCTTCATTAAGTGGGTGTCAAACGGCTGCTTCAGGAGAGCCAGAAGCTCAGCCTCTCTCCCTTTAAGTCGATCAGGAGAGGATTCGATTCTTTGATTGATCATGAGTAGGCAATTTTCTACAGCTAGGAAATTGGGTAGATGCCAAACCTTGCTCCTAATCGTCTTGATCAGATCAATCATTTCTAATTCCTCGTTTTTTTTGTCATCGATTACCCAGAAGTATTCCAACCGAGCAATCCTGTAGTCAAGAGGCATGCGGTCCTTAAATTGCTCACAGTATTCAAGGCAACGAGCATTGCCAGCTCTGGCGAGTGCGCGGGCCCAGAGCGCCTCTTCCCCTACGTTGAGTGATTCGAATACGTAGTCTTCATTCCTTCTAACGACTTTGGTTAGTTGGCTGCATAATTTGTACCGGTTAAGGGCAGAGGTGCCATCAAACCAGCTTGCATCTTCCCAAGTTGATGGATCACGCCTTAGTGTTCTTGCGGTGTGAGCCATGGAGTAGTTGAAGCGCACCGTGCTGATGGGGGCATCAGTGGCTTCTACCATGAGGCCGGTGCTGATGGATTGCTTGAGTATTTCTTGAATTGGACTGGTTCGGTCGGTGCCGCCAGTTCTTGCGGTTTGAAACTCAAGAAGGTTACGATCGTCGGTGTTGATCAGCGGTAGTTTTTTAGCCATCAGGCTGACATAATCTGAGTTGGCAACACTGTGTGCGAGTAGTCCCTCAATTGAATTTGTGCCCCATGAGCGGTTGGCTCCGAGATTGTAGGGGTATTCGTTGAGTTTGCGGCTTATGGTGTCAACGGCTAAGGCTTTTCTGCTCTTGAAGCAGACAAAAACAAGGTCGTTCTGGATGGTTTCATAAATGCAGACTTGAGGGAAGACTGAGCGTAAAGTCGCTAATATTAAGTGCACACTCTCGAGCTTGATTTCATAGGCCTGTAGCCACTGAGAGAAAACGCCATCTTCATTTAATCGTTGTGAAACGGTTTGATAGTATTCTTGGGTGTAGAGATTGGCGACTCCGGCCCGCTGCGGGTTTGATGGCTCCGATACGATGACGTCGTACTTTTTCTCGTTGAGTGTTAAGAGGCTTTCACGGGCATCACCAAGGACGATGTTTACCTTAGGGTTGTTAGTGGCGTCATGATTGACTGAAGCATAATACGAAGCGCATTTAATAATGTGGGGTTCTAGTTCATAAACATCGAGCGTTTTCACACTCTTCACCTCAGCTAGCCAGCCGGCAGACATTCCCGTTCCCAAGCCGATCACGCAGGTGTTTTCTGGGTTACCATGGTGCAGCAGGGCAGGTAGCAAGCTTAACATGACTTGAGATCCGGAATCAAAAAGTGCAGTGCCATCAACTTTGCCGTTATTGAGGAGGGCTAAATCATCGTCCGCGGCAAGTGATCCTGAACACTCACGGCCATCATACTTGTAGATGGTAGATTGCTTGAGCATGCGTTTTTCATGTTCCACATCTGTTAGTTTTTCATGCTCCACGAATGTCGCCCGTCCAAACCCAATGGGGTTCTGTAGCCAAAACTCGGTCAGCCCTGAACTCTTGGTGACAAAAAACATGACGACGCAAGCCATGACGACGGCCGTGAAACCTCCTAATCTAGCACGTTGGAATATGGCGATCGCTGCGAGTAATAAAGCAACAGCCAGTGTTGCAACAATGATCCATAACCAAGTGGTGTTGATGCTCAGCTGGGGGATGAGAATGAAGCCGCCGAGGATCGAGCCAATGACAGCGCCTGCGGTATTAAAGGCATAGACACGTCCAGTTTGCTGACCAACGTCATCCTTGCCTTTGCCAACCAGGGATAAGATCAAGGGGAACTGAATGCCGGCCATCAATGATGCGGGCAGCACGAGGAAGCCGGCGATGATAAACCAAACCCATAATTTGTCATGTAAAGGATAGCCCATGTAGCCCGCTTGGAGGACCTTGCACAAGCGTACGAATCCATCACCCCAGACATAAGGGATGGCCATCGCCAGGGCAAAAAGTGTGGATATAATCGCTAATAATGCGTAGCTGGGTTTTATGTATTTGAGTAGCAGGGAATAGAGTAATCCTCCTAGGCTCATGCCGATTAATACAACAACAAGGATGAGGCCGAAATTATAGACTGAGCCTCCCAGTAATGGGATGGATGAGCGGAACCAAAGTAACTCTAAAACAAAGAAGGTGAAACCACTGGCAAATGCGACAAAGTAGAGCAGCCGCGCGCGGCTGGGGCTCTTGCTGTTGGTGGCAGAAGCTGCTTGAGGGGACTGGTGCATGGCCACCGTGCATATGGCAACGGCAGCAAGAACAAGGTTGAGCCCGGCGGCTATCACCAGGGACTTGGTGTTGCCCAATATTTCAAGGCAGTAGAAATTCACGATAAAGGCACCCAGCATAGCTCCGCCTATGTTCATGCCATACATCAGGGCACTGGACCTCCTGACCTCATCTTCATCTGTCTGAACTAGGCGTATCGCTGCCGGTAGAGTGCCTCCCATTAAAAAACAAGGGGTAGCAATCACAGCTATGGCGATGAGCATTTGCAGGCCAACAGCGGCCCAGCCTAGTTCCTGAATGCCGCCGGTTGTGTAATAGAGTTTTTGTCCATAAATCAGCAGCAGGGGACTAATGAGGACACTCAGACCGATAAGAGCCTCAATGATGGCATAAAACCTGCCCGGCCGTGAGCTTTGGTCTGCCTTATGCCCCAGTACCCAACTCCCTAAGCCGAGGGCGCCCATGAATATGGCTAAGACGGCCGAGGCAGCTAAGGTTGAGCCTCCGAAAACGAGGCGGAACTCTCTGAGCCAGACCACCTGATAGGCGAGGGAACAGAAGCCTGACACAAACATAAAAATAGGCACAAGGAGAGATCGATTGGCCTGACTGATTATCATGGGCGGAAGGTTAGTAAAAAGAGGTAGCTATGGCAAACCTGTTTGGCCTCTCTTTGCTCATGGGGTAGCCAGGTTGACAGAAAGGCTCATGCGCTCAACGAATCTTGTGTAAATCCAGCAATCCAGTAATGCCCGCTATAGCTTCGGGGCTTCCCTACAAGCTCACCCTCTGCAGCTATGGGGCTTGACCACTCGTTCCCCAATGCCCTTTATAGAGCAGCATTTACCCTGACAAATTCATTTACCCATGCACGTATCTCAAACCATTTCCATTCGCCTTCCTGTTGCCGCACTCGTTTTTGCCATGTT
>Ga0206126_10003887_pt1 | contig 14849 bp, 14 predicted proteins | sample Helgoland_Spring_5_FD_148621 | JGI IMG/M metagenome (GOLD analysis project Ga0206126, IMG submission 148621) | Pelagic subsurface seawater microbial communities from Kabeltonne, Helgoland, North Sea - Helgoland_Spring_Bloom_20160412_1 | ecosystem: Environmental > Aquatic > Marine > Epipelagic ...
CACCCAGAATCGGCGTTTCATCCAGAAGATATGCCACCCCCTGGTGATGAGCTTTATCACCCCATCCACAATGTTCATCCACCTGATACCAGGATTGTCAGCAACCTTTTTGCAACGGACAACACCCGAGCGTCATCCTTGTGTATTCGACGGACGTGCCGTCGACGGTCTGACTTTCGTTTCGTCCACAAGACACGTCATCCCCTGTTCATCAGCTACCCACCTGATATTTATTTTCTTGTATTACATTTACCGCGTCAGACAATGATCCCATTTCATCCGTCTCCGCTGTTTCGGAGGATCGTCAAGTGTTCGAACGCAATACGTAACCGCAGCGACACGAAGGACTCCTCGTACCAGGAAGTGATGCAGCATCTTCCTTGTGAGAATAACAAGGATGAAGGTTACACAGACACCGAGCTGGTCAAGGCTTCGCTGGCGTTCTTGAAGAAGCCGTTTGTTGCATCGGGCGCTGATGACCGCAAGGCAAACGTGGCGATGTACATAGCCACGTTACTGGCAGACGACCGAGACAAGAGCGATCTCGCCAAGGAAATATGTGACCGATTTGGGTACCTCGACGACTTTGATCGGCCCATTATTACGTCGATGTTCAAGTTCGTGATCTGCAACAAGCGAGCTTGTGATCTGCTCGACAGAGTCATGGTTAAAAAGGAGAAGAACATGACTCCACACATCTTACACCATTTTCACGTGGAGTTTGTTGAAATATTCTTCAATATCATGGAAATTGTTGTGTGTCGCGAGGAATCGGAATCCAAACAAGCCCTGGCCGACTTGGGGTATACATCAAATGTGACTAAGGAGGACATGGCCACAGCACGCGCCATCATCGACAAACATCTGGACGACATCGCCACCAAGTGTTCAGCCTGTTTCAAACCAGATGTGTTGACGCTGTCGCCTGATAAAACCAATCATCTTTTTCCAAAGGGTGGTGGTCTTCCCCGCGTGTCGATCGGGCGCAAGCACGTGGAGGGCAGCGAGGCTACGACCGACCTTCTGAAAGAAAGTCTAGTGGACAAGGATGAGAAGGGAGAGTTCCTGGAGATGATGTTCGCCGCGATCTCTCACGCGTCAAACCCACTCGACCCCGTCCTGACCTACCGCCGCCTGCACCTGGAATCCGTCAAGGAATTTTTCCTGGAAAAGATGCTCGACAAGGCTGAGGCGGAGGACACGCGGAAAGCGGTGCTTGCTTCCGATGAAGCACGCGATCTTCACCACCAGATAAAATCTATGGCGGAAAAGATTTCGGCTATGGAGAAAGACAATGTGAAATTGAGGGAGGAACTCTCGTGTTCACGCGAGGAGTTGACGTTTGTACAAAAAAGGCTAATGGAAAGCGGGGATATTTGTCGCAAGTTCGCGAAACAGATTCCGGCTCTAAAGGAAAAGAGTAACGATCTAGAGAGGGAAAACAAGCGCATAAAGATATCTTTAGCGCTGACTGAAAAGAACGAGAAGGCTCTCAGGCAGGATCGTGAGTTGTTCACACGCAAAAAGATGACGCGAAAGCAGGAAGCCGATATGATGTGGGATAATTTGCACGCGGGTCATGGCCTTCGGGAAAAAAGTGATTGGAGTGGGGACGAACTGGACGAATAAACATGTTTAATAATTGCATCACTTCAAATCCGAAACATAATACTTCGGAGTTGCTTCTATTCGAACGTGTAGCCAATTGACCCCTGTTCCATGCGTTGACACGTAAACACTTTCGCCTAGCTTGATTCTTTTCTCGACGGCTTTTGCAACCGTCTCCCAAAAGTCCTTCATCTCTGCTTCCGAAGCGTGCTTGTAAAAGTTCCCAATATGGGAAAAATTCTTCCCTTTGTCCGCAGGCGACACCAGTGTTGCGTTTTTTCCCAGGTTAGGGAACGACGTTGCCGATCGTCTGCCCTTTAGGTGTGCACGAAAGGGGGAGCTGTCTGCTAGCGAGGACATTGGTAGCTCGCCAGACGCGGGGGTTTTCTTTTGCCTGAACTTGCTGTTACCTAGCTGTGTACATCTCGAAGTTTCCCAGAAAACGGAACCCTTAATCTTGGGCAGTTCTCGCCCTCGCTTCCATTGATCGAGTATCCATCTCCAGGTTTTATTTTTTTGTGCGGGTGTGGCGCGTGCCCTTGGCTTCGTAGTTCGTGTTGGTGTTTTTTCCTTTAACCGCCTCCTAGGTTTGGGTGCGGCGCGTGCCTTTGGCTTCGTAGTTCGTGTTGGTGTTTTTTCCTTTAACCGCCTCTTAGGTTTGGGTGCGGCGCGTGCCTTTGGCTTCGTAGTTCGCCTCTTAGGTTTGACTTCCAATGCTTCCTTGAGGCACCGGTCGTGTTTCCCCACAGTGCGCGTGTTTTTTGCCTGGAGGTCTTTAACTACTTGCAGCAGGTAAACGCGGATCTTTTTAGCCACCGCCTTCTGGTTTGTAGGAAGGAGCGCGCGCGACGCGGCCTGTGAAGCACGAAACATGTACGCGCAAATTTTTGTAGCTGCTTGTGCGTGCGTTGACTGAATCTCACGCGCGGCCAGTTCGTGGCACTTGCTTTTCCGCTGCGCAATCATTGCTGCTGCTTCAGACAACATGCGCGGGTCACTGTTACATGCGCAACATTTTTTTTCCTAAATACTTCATTTATTAATGGCTCTGTCCCGCATGATCTCGAACGCCTTGGCTGCAGCGGCGCTGGCCCGATTTCTTGCTTGTGGTAGTGTGCGCTGCTCCGGAGGGAAAGACACAAGACACATGCACCCATCCATGGCTGCTGTCGCGGCTATTGTGACTCTTACGTCCCTACAAGTACAATTTTTCAGGGTGTTGTTGGACGTGGGCTCGATGTAGATGACCGTTTCTCCTCCGGGTACGCTCGTTTTGTCGACATCCTCCTGTGTCGGCCCAATGATGAATGAAAACTGGTCTTGGTTGTTTTTGTCTGTGGTGGAAGTTCCTTTCCCGATAAGAAGCCTCTCCTTCTCCGTGTTTGTGCTGATGACCCTGAAGCGGTAGTGAAAGTCTGGTCCCAGCGCCGTTATGGTCACGTGCATGAAAACCAGTTTCTCCGCCTTATCCATGCTGAACTGTGCTCCCCCGGTGTACTCCTGTTTCTCCAAACTTTACGCAAAACTTTTGGGATGCAATCTTGGGTGCAAAAAAACAAATAAGTTTGGATGATGAAGGCCAAGGGAGCCAGCAAAGGCAGAAGAGCCAAGGGATCCAGCAGAAGAGCCAGAGCAGCAGCAGCAGCAGCTAGCGCGCTGGAACTGGCCGGCGCTCGTGAGACGTGTGAAGCCCAGAAGCAGGAGCTCTTCGCGGCGAACGCGGAAATTTTGCGTCTTCGTGACCGGGTAAAGTCGGAGTCCGAGGAAGTCGAGATATGGAAAAAGGTTGCCTATACCCCGAAAGAAGCGCGTCTCAGGGTCGAGGTCGCCGCGTTGAAGAGAAAGTGGGACGAGTGCCGACGCGATGTGGATGTGCTGACGGCGAAAGCGGCCGAGCAAACTGATCATCTGGATCGCGTGATCGCACTGAACAATGGCTTGGAGAAGAAAGCCTGTGAGATGGAACGGCGGGCGAAGCGGGCCTCGAGGGCCTCGATCGCGCTGTGTTCTAGGTTTAAAATTTAAAACCTGTGTTTGTGCGAAGGGTAGCAGTCTCCCATGAACTGTCGAATGGTCTCTCTGGACACGCACGCGCCCAGCTCTCGTCCTTTGTGAACGAGCTGCATCGGTTGGTAGTGCGAGTCCTGCAGCCAGAGACAGATGTAAAAGTGTTTGTCTTTCGTGAGAGCGTCGAGCATGTTGAGGGGTTGTTTGAGTTCGTGGTCGATGACGACAACTGCGACGGCACAGTCGAGCGACTTGAGGAATGCGCCGAATGTGACGGTGTCGACCCAGCAGCTGGAGAGAAGAACGTGCTCTGCCAAGTCGTCGGCGCACTGGAACGTTTTTTTGTTGTCTGCCCGAGCAACTTCGTTGTACGCGACCAGATCTTCTTCGCCGATACTCACGGACGAGATGTATCTGACAAACTTGGCGGTGAAGTTGTCTGGCGATTGCGTTTCCAGTCCGAGATTCAAGTAGTTGTGCCAGTGGGTTCGTAACATGTTTGTTATTTTGTGATTGTGTCTCCAAGACCCTACCGAGTCATTCAGAGCGGTCGCGATCGACGAGAAAAAGCACGAGCCGTCGGACGGCACGGTTACGAGACGGACGAACCACTCGTCCATCGATCTGCTACTTCTAAAAAAACATATTTCCTCTAAAGTTCCAAACGCAAACTCGGGAAGAATTCCTCGTACCAATCCAGGACGTCGTGACCGTCGCCCGTCTGGAAGCGGAAGTACGTTGCCGTGGCTACGTCCGACGGCGTCGGGCCGACACCTACAGAGACCCGGAAGAATTCCAGCACGTTGAACGCGCCGTGGATGCACGCTTCCTTCGTGCACATTTGGTTGAGAGCATGGTCATGGTCATCGTAGAACTCGAAGACGCAGACGTCGTCTTCCCTGGCGGCCTTCACGTAGGCGTGTGCGGGGTCGAGCCATAGCTCGCGCAACCACTGGACGATCTTGCAATCTCTTGTTACGGCGAGCGAGCCGCTGTCCGGGAAACCCGCTCCGCTCTCGACCAAATAGACCATCATGTCCAAGTTCCCCTCCTTGGCAGCCGCGCGGTGCGCGTTCTCCACCAACCAGGGGAGACTTTTTTGGGTCCTTTGGAGCCCTTGGAGCGTTTCGAGCCACCGGAAGAAGTCGTAGTTGTTGGTCTCCGCCGCGCGCTGCACGCAGAAGTGGTCCCACTCGTATCCGCGCGCCAACAACAGGGGGATGACGTCGATCTCGTCCCTCGAAATCAGGTCGTCCAGCAGGCCGAGGCTCTTGAATTCGATGTTTGTTGTTGCCGTTGCCTGCCCAAACAGCTGTACGGACTGCGTGTACTTGGAAGTCCTGGTGACCCTCTCGCCCGAGCCGTAGCAGTTCCTGAAATCTCGACACACCGTGCCGATGATCGCGTACGAGTCGGCCTTGACGAAGTCCAGGATGTACTGGAGCACGTGGTGGGTCGGTAGGTGCAGCAGCATGGTTGTGAGGACGCGGGGATTTGGTCATCCGTGCAAGTCGTACTACAAGCTGCGATTTAAAAAAAATATAATGTTGATAACACACAAACATGGCGACGATACCATTTCAACTGATCTATCCCATCACAAGGGTACACGCCTCCGTCGCAAAGTCCAACATCAAGGACGCCATGAACGAAGTCTTCGGCGAGCAGTTGACGAGGATCGAGGACCGCGTGAAAATAATAGATGATAAGCAAAACTTAAATACGAAGGAGATAAAAGATGAGCTAAAAGACCATCAAGACTTTGTGACACAGATGAAGGCAGATCTGATAGCTAAAACACAAGCTGTACTAGATCGCTTGAACACCCTCCGTTCGAATCCGAATCCAGACGGTGCAGATCCGTCAGAATTAGAACGGGTGACAGCGGATCTCACCGCAAAGACAAATGAGATGACGGCTTGTGCGGAGAGCCTAGAAAAGCTAAAAAAAGAATTAGAGCCCTTGAAACAACAATTAAAAGAGGCCAAAAACACAATTGCAGAAGGTGCTGGGAAAGAAAGTGCGGAAGTTGCCCAGGCAAAAAAAGAGGCCGACGAACTTCAAGAGCAAATATATGGACTGCAGGAGCAGCACGAAAAAGACGTTGGAAATATCGTCAACCTAGCTCGAACTGCTGTAAATGTTGCCGACCAGGCTACGGAGACGGAGTTCGCGAATGAAGTGTCAAAAATACCGAAAACCTACAATGGTTACGTCGTTCTCATAACGGAATTGCGCGAAAAACTCAGGACAAGGCTTATTGAAGCAGGTCAACATGAAAGGGACATTGCGGCTGCCAAGAAGGAGAAAGAAGACTGCGAGAAAGAGCTGTCAACAGTCACAAAAGACCTAGAAAAAAGCCGAAAAGACGTTGAAGATAGAGAAGCACGCATTACGGGATTGTGGGAAGAAAAGATGAAGTTGAAAGATGAGATGAATGAGAAGGAAACTGATATAGCGGTGTTTCAATGGCGTGAAACCATTGAAACGGGTACGGCCGATGAAAAGATTCGCGAGCAACGAGAAAAACTCGATGTATTGGATTCCAAACTTAAACGGCAGGAGGGATTGTTAGAGGAAGCTCGGGTTAAGGCGGAGAAATATGGACTTACAATTTCAACGTTGAAATATAGCGAACAACACGCAACTAAAGCGCTTGATTCAGCAACTGAAGAAAGAAAGAAGGCCGAAGAAAAGGCCGATGGATATGTGCAGATTCTTAAGGATATGCTGGAAGGTAACATCAAAGAAGACACATCAGCAGCAGTAGCAGCAGCAGCAGCAAAAGCAGCAATAAATGCAAGCGCAGCAGCAGCAGCAGCAGCAGAATCAAAAAGAGCAGCAAAAGCATTTACAGCAGAACAAATGAAAGCAGCAGCACCACAACGAGTATTTGAGCCTAGAGACGAAGTTGGTGGGACACCTGCCCAGTGGCTAGATGAAGGGGTTGCGGCGGGAACGGGTACTGACCCACCACCTCCACCCTCAGGTGATGGTCAGGGCGTCGGAGCCGAAGGTAAAGATGGAGGGAGCGGAGTCGTACCTAGTTCACAATCGAGTTCGGAGGAAGATATAGTTGATGTTTATAGTCTAGCATATGCTCAGGCACCATCAACACCAACATCAGGTGGAGGGTCTGGTGTAGAAAATACGCCGTCACCGCCTTCAGTTATCGTAAAAGTTCAAGACTTCTTCACTCCATCTCCTCCAACTCAACCTCCTCAAACGGAAGGAGGGGTAGAAGAAAGAAAAGGCGAGGTTGCAGGAGATGGTCAGGGCGGTGCTGTTCCTATGGATGTTGACTCAACAACTCCATCCCCAACACGTGGCCAGGGCGACCCAACAACTCCAAGCCCAATAGGTGGTCAGGGCGACCCACCACCTTCACCCTCAGATGATGGTCAGGGCGGCGGCGGAGCCGGAGCTGGTGTGGATGGAACGGGTGGTGGCGAACAACCTTCTACTCCACCAGCAGAAATTGTTTTGGACCACAACACCGATCCATCCCAACTCGTCAAGGAGAAGACGCATGACCTGTTCGTCAATGCTTTAAAACAAGATGGCTCGAACCATTTTATTAAGGGTGGATCACAGATTGATTTATTGGAAAAATTTGCGGGAGTAATCCAGTCTAATGCAACAAAAACGAAGCCGGTCGGTGTGAAGGCTTTGAAGTCTATGGAGAACGACATATTCAAGATAATCTTCAAATACAAGGAAATAGCCCCGGAAATAACGGGTCCAAAGTTATTATATCAAAAATTTATACAGGACCTACAAAATGGTACACTGAGGAGAACGGTTCATATAAATAAAGATCGTACAGGTAGTGTTAGTCTTACGGCCTCCAACACTTTTAAATTGTATATCAAAATCTTACAGGACATAAAAGCCAGGAAGTCTAACTTTCCTTTTACAAACACTATATTAATTCGTCTGTTTCTGATTGTACTCGGTCGATTCGGGTTAACTGTAAAAAACAAAACTGAACATTTGACATATCTTGAACCGGGGTTTGTCACGGACAATCAGTTGCAGACGAAAACAGCAAAAAAAAAAGCCAATTCCGGTTTTGATCTCTCGAATTTGTTTGTGTGGATGTAATTTTTTGCAATTTTTTGCAATTTTTTGCAATTTTTTGCAATTTTTTGCAATTTTTTGTAACTTTTTGTAATTTTCATCGTGTCGAATATGTTAATTGCGGGGTACTTTACCGTACAATTTAGTAGGTAAAAAAATCAATTTAACCTGTCGTATCGTCTAGTCGTCCAACGTGCAGATCTCGCCGCGTTGTTCCTCGCGTCCCCTACATGGCTATTTTGCATGGCCGACCTGGCCACCCACAGTCCACAGTACGAATCTGACGACTTGTTGTCCGGTCTATGCGATCATTTCAAATTTGTTATCTTCTGTTTGTAGTCCGGCTTCTTACGTTCGTTCATGGGCTGAGTGTTGATGGTGATGGGGTCATTTTCGGCAAGCCCGTCGAACGCTTGCTTTTGGGTGCCTGTGTCTACCGCATTCAACGGGGTATGAGCTCTGTTATATGCCTCAAGCAATCTCGCCCACTGCTGCTCTTGTGTTTCCTTGAAACCATGCTCGAAACACTTTCGTTCCAACGCGTCATTACCGTAACCACACGACTTGACAAACTCCTGAAGCAACATGCCCGATATAGCGTCCCCGGCAGCCTGTCTTTCTTCTTTTGTTGCGCCAATGCGAGCCTCATTCAAGAAGTTGTCCACCATTTCCCTTGCGGCCTTGCACATGGCTAAGAACGAGGGGATGGGAAGGATGATCCAGCATTCTTTATCGCCGAACTTAAGCGCAAGAGGAGGGTTTTCCTTCAGTTCATCTTTGGTCAATCTTCTGAACCTTCCAGGTCCATCCGGAACTTCAAGATGTAGTGTATCGTAGCAGTAATGATCCCCCTTTCCCTTTTTTTTGAAGTATTCGTCGTACTTGACGATGGAGATCTTGGAGCTGGACGACGAGTACGAATCGGACGACTTGTTCAACGCATGCGCAAGGTGCATGTGTGTAAAGATGTTGCCCCCAGGAAAAGTCGAGGTCGCAGGCACTGCCGTGCCCTGAGGGTTGGGCATTACTCCTCCGGGTTGAAATGCTTGAAATGGGTTCATCTTTTCTCTTTTATCTATTATTCAAGTCTACATAATATTTCGCGAAAACCGTTCCACATCAGACATATCTTCGCAACAGTTGTACAAGGCTCGACGACCCGTTCGCCCCTGCTTCGTCGAGGGGGCTCGTGCCAAACTTGTTTATCTTGTTCGGGTCAGCCCCGGCGCGGAGGAGGGTCCTTGAAACTCCGTGGAACCCGGACTTGCACGCGACGAAGAGCGGCGTCTCGTCCATGTGATTGACGGCGTTGACCTCGGCCTCGGAGGCTAGAAGGCGCCGGAGACAAGCTTGCGCCCTGGACTTCACGGCGAAGTGTATGGGCTTGTTCCCGCACGCGTCCTGTGTCATGGTGGAAGCCCCTCTGTCGAGCAAGAACTCGGCGATGTCGTGGTCTTCCTCTTCGCACGCGATCATGAGAGGTGTCCTTTTGGAGCTGTCGGTGCAGTCGACGAACGCCCGGTGGTTGACGAGGATCGTGACCATCCGCAGCGACCCGGAGAGGACGGCGTAGTGGAGCGGGTAGGCGTGGACGTCGTTGGGCAAGTTGGTGTCGAACGATTTCTCGTTGAGGAGGTAGGACAGCAGCGACTCGTTGTCGGACAGCACGGCTTGGTGTGTCAGCAGGTCTCCTGTATTTCCCCTGCTGTACTGTAAGCACGGGTTTTCGCCAAGGAGCTTGCGTGCCTCCTCCAGGTCCCCCTCCTGGCACATGGAGTGCATGATACCCTCTAGAATTTCCCGCCTGAGGTCGACCTCGTTTCCGAACACCGGCGGGATGTCGGACACCGAGCTGCCGCTGCGTATCTCCGTGACGATGGCCTCGCGACGCGCGCCGGTTCGCTGCGTTCGCGTTGCGCCGGGTGGCGGCGTAGACCTGTCTGGGAACCTGTCTGGGAACCTGTCTGGGAACCTGTCTGGGAACCTGTCTGGGAACCTGTCTGGGAACCTGATAGGTAACCTGATCGGTAACCTGATCGGGAACCTGAGTTCTCCTTCCTCCTCCTCCTCATCTTCCTCCTCCTCATCCTCATCCTCCTCCTCCTCCTCGTGAAACTCGCCACCGATGTCGATGCCGATGCCGGTGCCGATGCCGGTGCCGGTGCCGGTGGCGGTGGCGGTGCCGGTGGCGGTGGCGATGCCGATGCCGGTGCCGATGCCGATGTCGATGGCGATGGCGATGTCGGTGTCGGTGTCGGTGTCGGTGTCGTCCTTCATCTCAGTGTCGTCGTCTGTGGCGTCTGTGATGTTCGGGGCGAGATCGGCCCGGCAAATAGGGCAGATGGGCGAGCTCCTCATGCTCCGGGCGAGGCACGTGAAGTGAAACGAGTGGCCGCAGCTGGTGGTGGATTTGTTGCAGCTTCCCGTTATATCGCTTCTGCATATAGCGCACCGTTCGTTGGCGGTGGCGTTGGTTGCTGCTGCTGCTGTGGACGACGACGACGACGACGACGACGACGACTGCATCGACGACGACGACTGCATCGCGCTCTATCCCATGGATGTTTCCAACGTTTATTTTTGTTTTGCGGGTATGTACGAACAACAAGCGCGGGTGCGTCCTTTTTGCAATGTTGTTCGGAAACAGTGGGAGCATATATATGAGTGTCTCTCTCGCTGTCAGTCATCTCATCTCGTGGTGGTGTATTTCGATAAAGTAATGACATGCCTGCGTACCCGTTCATGAGTCGTGTCGACTCCGCGACGTCGTTTTCGCAAAAGGATGAAGTTCTGCTCAGCTCGGTGCTACTGTGGTTCAACGCCAAAGAGTCCCGCGTTGAAAAATTTTCCGACATCGTTCACCGCAAGAACGGCTTGTCGTTGCGCATAATCGACTGGTTGATCACGAACTTCACAAAGTCCTTCAGCGTTGCGATTGAGTCGGACGGTCTCCCTCGCAATCTGCGCAGGGACTACCACAAGAACCTCTCCGCTCACAACAAGAAGAACTTTGACCCCTTCGCCCGCAGGCGTAGAATCCACATCGTCTTGTTTGGCAAGGAGGAGCGTGTCTCTACGATCGGTCAGCTGAACTTCTTCCGGTGGTTCCTGTCTAGGAACCTTGTCGAGTTCGTCCTCGAGAACAAGTCCGTGATCGAGAAGCACATGAAGGACTCTCTGACCACCCAGGATCGAATCGTCAAGAGAAAGAGGGAGAGGTGCGCCGACATGGACGGGGACGGGGACGGGGACGGGGACGGGGACGGCGATGGGCAGGAAAAGCCGAGGACGACGCCGAGGACGACGCCGAGGACGACGCCGAAGACGACGCCGAAGACGACGCCGAAGACGAAGACGACGCCGAAGACGACGCCGAAGACGACGCCGAAGACGACGCCGAAGACGACGCCGAGGCCGAAGACGAGGCCGAGGCCGAAGACGATCCAAAAGACGAAGCTGAAGTGGAAGCCGCGTGTCTGTGCCGCAGAACCTCAGCTGTTTTCGGGATCCTTCAGGATGTCCTTTTTTTGATCAAATCATCTGATTTGCGTTTTCAAGAAGTGCCTGAGAATCCTCTCTCGTTTGTTCGACATGTGGATGCGCCGAGTGGGATCGCCGTCGACAAGATCCCCGAGAGACTTCATCGTGAGGACCGACCTGGCGCGATCGAGTCCGGTGAGATCGCGGTGGCATTCCTGGAAGTCCTGCGCGAGGTTGTCAAAGACTGTTCTGAATTCCATCCTGGTCGGTATCTTCTGCGCGGCCTCCACCATTTCCTGGAAAACTTCCTCCAGCTCGTTCTCGACACTCTGGACAATGGCCATGTCTTCCGCCATGCAGGCCGCGAGCTCTTTCCGGTGTTTGTATTGATTGATCAGTCTCGGATCGATTCTAAGAATGTCTTCCTCTCGGAGCTCCACTCTCGTGACCGGGTTGATGAAATCGCTCGTCTTTCGCATGTATTGTGCGAGAATCTCCCTGTTGAACCAGATGTTGCCGTGCCTAAATCTGTGGCCGCAGGGTATCTCTGCAATCGGCTTTAGCGATATCGGACAAACCGCCGTGCTTGGGTTAAAGTCGTCCCTGTCGTGTGTCGTGACGACGACGTGTCTGAAGAACCTCTGTATTTTCTCCGCGAAGTGGTTGAGGACGATGGTGGCGACCAGAGCGTCCTTCTTCAGGCGGTACCAGTTCGCTGTACCGATCCGCTTGTTTGCCTGCCTGGCCGAAACAAGGGTCATGGCATCGTAGGCGGCGGCGTACGTGGGCGTCTCCTTGCATTTAATCGTTGCGTGCGCAGCCTGGGTCGTCTCCCGCGTCAGCCTTTTCTTTTTCGCGGCCGGTCGCATGCAAGTGATACGATGTGCCACAAAGTGAGGAACACATTTTATTTTTCGAGGTGAAGACGAACCAGTAACATAACATAAATAATGTATTTCACACAGAGTGATAGTGAATGGATGGGTCTGGACGGCATCGGCGGAGGTAGGCGGAACAAGACCTTTGTCTCGCGCGACTTCAAGGCGAGCAGCAAGAATGACTACGAGAACGAGTTCCCGTGGTTCTGGATCGACGTGGAGACGACGGGTCTGGACACGGACACCAACTTGATTCTCGAAATCGTGATGGTCGTCACCGACCGAGACTTGAACGAGATCGATTCCATGCGACTCGTCCTTCACCACCCCCACTCGATCCTGATGGCTCGTTCCAGCTCGTGGTGCAGGAAGAAGTTCTGTCACCGCAGGGAAGGAGGAAATGGATTGTTCGAGGCTTGCCATTTCAGCACCCTCAGTCACCACGAGGCGGAGTACAGGATGTGGAACTTCTTCGACCATTATTCCAAAGACTTGGGCGGTAGGTACGACACGTCACGAATCACGTCTAGCCAGCCGTTCTTCGACCGAACTCTGGGCGCCAACGGAACTTTCATCGGCGCATCCGACACGACACGGTATCACCAACAAAAACAACAACGAAGCAATTACAAGAAATGCCTGCTGGCGGGTTCGACCGTCTACTTCGACCGTTTGTTTCTGCTCAAGTACTTCCCGTGCTTGAAAACGTTCTTCCACCACAGAGTCGTCGACGTCTCCACCCCGCTAGAGATGGTGCGTCGCTGGAGGCCCGACGTCGCCGCGAAGCTCCCCAGGCGCAACGGATCACACCGCGCATACGACGACATACTTGACTCCATCTCGCTGATGAAATTTTTCAAGGAGACGATTCTTCTTTAAATTCTTTAGAGGACCAGCACCTTGCATTTCAAAAGTCTTGTGTGTGGTTTCCTAGACCAGGACTGATCCCTCCTCTTCTGGCCCTTGATGGCGAGCACGCCGCATGTAACGAAAGAAACGAACGACATGTCGTTCTCCGACCAGTTGTCGCTGTTTTCTCCGTCGTAGAGCGCGTCGTCGTGAGACTCGGGCCGGTTCGTATCCGACATGCTGATCGATTCTGCTACGTCTCGCAGTTGCCCAACGCACGTCATCCTCCGTGCGTATTCTTCGTGAAGCTGGCCACCGACTATGTCTAGTCTTCCCCTTTCGAACGAACGAAGCCGGTCGATGACGCGCCCTCCGTGGAAGTTATTGTCCACCAGGTGCTCCAATATTTTATCCGTGTAGATGTCGGACCACAGGTACGATATGCAGTCACGGTGACTGTGACTGTGACTGTTCGTGTGTCCGGCTAATTTTTGTTTCTTGTGACTCGGCCGGCGAATCGGAGAGTCGGGGTGGCTGTTCCCGGCGTACAGTAGCTGGAGCTGCTGTACCCCCTGCGTGATTGTTCCCGAGCTTGATATCGACGACAGGTAGCATGCCATCGGGGGAACGTACGAGTGACGCCTGACCCTCCACGCCAGTCGATTGAAAACTTTGTTGATTTCGCTCTGGTGAAGCCGCTCGAAGTGAACCGTTGTAGATATGTCCTGCAGGGATCCGAAGTGCTTGTGCTTAGAGTTGCTGATGATGATAAAAAGGCATCTGGATCTGACACCGGCGTCTCCCGTGCTCAGGAGTTGTCGGAGGAGCTTCGACAAGACCCTGAGGGATGTGGTCTCCTCTAGAAAGATCTCAAAGTCATCGAGGACGACAACCCCTCGGCGGCCGTGGACACCCGCTTCGCGCACGACACCCTCCAGACGAGCGGGCGTCCTCGATCGGTCTGCGTAGGTCGTGACAGTCTTGAAATTGTACTTTTGGGCGACCATGTCCACCGCGGTGGACTTGCCCGTGCCGGACTCTCCGTGCAAAAAGAGACACGCGGACGTCTCGGTCGGAGCCAGGGCTTCCGAAAACCAGTCGTCTATTTGACGAATAGCCTTTTCGTTTCCCACGAGCTCTTGGTGGCTCACCGGACTTGCTACTTGGTACCACAGCGCGCTGGCTGGGCCTTCTGAGCCGGACGTGCTGTTCTCGGTAGAACACCTCTTTCGTATCTGTATGGCCGAATTCCATGCGACAAGATTCATTCTACTGTAGTTCCTGCTGCTGTGCGGCCGGAACCGCCGACTCCTTGTTGAGGTGTCGAATGACGTCTTGTGCTTTGCGGTCCTTCAGAGCCGCGAAAGTTTCCTGAATTTCTTTCATCCTGGACTCTTGGTACTGTACGTTCTCAATAAAGTCGGGGGAGGGGGGGACGGGCACCCAGGCATTGGTGGGGCAGACGTACACGTGGAAGAAGTCGCACTCGGAGCTTATCTTGGCCGCCGCCGCGTTTGCCGCGTCGACGGAGGGGTAACACCCAAAGACTTTGATGGCGGCGGGCTTCTGTGGATCCTCGCAGTCGACGATGGACATCAGGCAGTGCTGTTGGTTTACCACGGGGAACTGGTAGTCCCACTGTTCTGCACAGCGTTCCTGTATGTGCTCCTCTACGTGGACCTGTTTCTCGAGAGAAGACGCCATGTTTGTGTTTGTTTCCAGATTCTTAAAAGTAATGCGACATTTTTATTCTCGGTGGCGGAACGAACCTTGAAACATGGACTCGAAGCTATTAATAGTGATTGTTCTGTTCAACTTCTCCGGAAACAAGTAAATAGCAATAAAAATGTATGCTAAGAGTGAATGAACAGAGCTTGATTCGATGTCCAACCCAGCATCCCTACCGATGGTCCCACAGGTCCCAGAGGTCCCAGTGGTCCCAGTGGT
>Ga0206126_10003896_pt1 | contig 14811 bp, 10 predicted proteins | sample Helgoland_Spring_5_FD_148621 | JGI IMG/M metagenome (GOLD analysis project Ga0206126, IMG submission 148621) | Pelagic subsurface seawater microbial communities from Kabeltonne, Helgoland, North Sea - Helgoland_Spring_Bloom_20160412_1 | ecosystem: Environmental > Aquatic > Marine > Epipelagic ...
GGCAACCGCAGCGGCAGCAGCAGCAGCAGGCACAGCAGCGGGAGCGGCAGCAGCAGGCACAGCAGCAGGCACAGCGGCAGGCGCAGCAGCGGGAGTGGGAGCGGGCGGAGCAGCAGCAGCAGCAGCGGGAGCGGGAGCGGCAGCAGCAGGCACAGCAGCAGGCACAGCGGCAGGCGCAGCAGCGGGAGCGGGAGCGGGTGGAGCAGCAGCAGGCGCAACAGCAGCTGCAGCAGGCGCAGCAGCAGCAGCAGCAGCAGCAGCAGAAGCGGGAGCGGGAACTGGTGGAGTGGGCGCGAGAGCAATGGCGGGAGGTGGGGGCGCGGGTGGACGGGGAGCAGCAGCAGCAACAGCAGCCTGGGCAGCGGCGGTTGAATCAGATGCCGCAGTCTGAGCAGCGGTGGTTGAATCAGATACCGCAGTCTGGGCAGCGGTGGTTGAATCAGATACCGCAGTCTGAGCAGCTGTGGCAGCAGTGGTTGAATCAGATACCGCAGTCTGAGCAGCTGTATAGCGATCTGGAAGCGGGGGTTGTGCAGCAGCACGAGTATTCGAATGAGATGATTAAATGGGCGAGTAAAGAGCCACGGGTCTGGTGGGGCACTTTTATGGACGGTTTTACACCCATAGGGGGCTGGAAGCTGTGGAACGAGGAGAATGACATAACAGAACCCCTGTATGGGTTGGAGCGTCAGCAACCGCAGCAGCAGCGACCATTGCCGCGGCGCCAGCCGCAGCAGAAGCCGCGACCATCGTCGCGGCTTCCTACACGATAACCGAGCATTCTTACTTCGCCCTAGTACTGTACTTTCCATAATTAGCCATGGTCAGGAGTATAGTCTACATTCCCATTCCGAGCACTTTTGTTGCGACGCAGGTCTCCGCGACCACCGCCCATCGGCGGGACTCAATCCGGTCATGTCGACGTACTGCGCTGCCTACATGCCCGGAGCCACCGGGTATGCCCACCACCAGCCGATGCTCTACCCGATGCAACACCAATCGATGCTCTACCCGATACACCAGCAGTCGACGTTCTATCCGCCGATGCTCCGCCAGTCGTCACGCTACCCGCCGATACACCACCAGTCGCCGCGTGCATCACCTACACCAGAACCACCGTCGGATCGGGAAACACAGAGTCGACTTCGCTGCGTCGAGGTGGATAACGAGGCGCTCCACAAGCAGAACGAGGCGCTCCACAAGCAGAACGAGGCGCTCCACAAGCAGAACGAGGCGCTTCGCAAGCAGAAAGAGGCATTGCTACAAGAGAAAGCGGCTCTCCGAGAGAAGCCCGCCGAGGTCGACGCACTGAGGCAATTGGATCAGTACACGACGCATCAACCGCGGTTCGACGCACTCCAGCGAAGGAACAAGGCGCTTGTGAAGGACATCACGGCGCTCGAGGTTGAACGAGATGCGCTGCGGCACCAGAACATTCAGACAAAGAGGGAACTGGAGCGCCAGAAAATCATTAAGAAGAGGGAGCTGGAGTTGCAAGCGACTCAACTCGTGAGTATGAATTCCGGTCACGCTCGCGACACCGCTAGTACCTCCCGTAAACACAAGCAAGAGGTGGGTCGGCTCAAACAGGCATTGGCGACATGCGAGGCGGAGAATAGGGCGCTCGTGAGCGACATTCGCGACATGGACGACATCAACGACGGCACACGGGCAAATCTCAAAGAGGCCCGTACAAATCTCAAAGAGACCCAGGCGACCCTCGACGAGGTCCGGGCGAACCTCGAAGAGGCCCGGACGCAGGCATCCAAGTATCAATCTATCATGAGTCAGGGGCTCACCCGGCGATACGATTCATTAACCAGGGAACATTGGGGGGAAAAGAGTTGCTATCGCCAGGGTCCTGAGGTCGAAATCGAGACCCGAGTCGCAATCGACATTCAAGGCGCCCCGCCAGACATTAGACTACAACAGATGTTCTCGACAGGCCCACTGTTGGACGTGCGCGTCGCCAGCGAAGGGTGTCTCCGGTTCGTGGTCAAAGAATTGTCCATGACGGGACCGAGCGCATTCGTAGAGGCGGCCTCGCGTGATGCCATCATCAAGGATACCATCGAAAGATGGGCGACTCGCGACAACCCGCCCGATAGCGAGACCGAGGCTATGTTCCGACGCATGATGATCGACGGGTTGAGCGCGACGGCGGTACCACCTCGAATCGACGTCCGTATCCGATCGGCCATCGCCACTCCGAATCGATTGGTCGTTCGCCTGGTACTCCGCGATTTCGCGAGCGAGATATACCGGAGACTCGAGAGTCGATCCTCCTGCGGCGAGATTCGCTTCATTGACGAGAAAGCGCGACTCGAGGCACATGCGACATGCGCGTCCGATTTCGTCGTGTATGCACTGAATGAGATGGGTGGATCGGGTAGTGTTTCAACCGGAAGTTTGGTAAGATACCTCATGCCACACGAAACCACCATTGAAAATTTCGATGCTGGTGCTCACCCCAATGCGGTGAGTATGCTGCGCTACGCACAGGACGGATTGCTGCGTTACCCCCAAGCGCCCACAATCAAGACCAGTTGTGTCCCGGGTAAAGTAACGCACACCGAATGTCTCCTACGGCTACTCGCGGAGAGGGATGCCACTTGCACACCTCCATCGGCGAACTACCCGCTATTGCGCCACGATCTGTGGACGTGTGTCCAAGTGAGATCCAGTCGCATCTATTTACACGAACCGGAAGACGGTGGCGACGTCCACTGGCAATGTACCCCCCCGCTGTTCCGGGTGGACGCGCTCTGTGCATTGGTCTGTATGATGGATTGCGCCTGGGACCTACGACGAGCCATGGACATGTTCTCGCTCCACAGCACGGCAGCCACCCAGGCGACGCGACAGGGCATCATGGCGGCTGTGTACGTGAGCGTCTTCTCCGTCCCCAGTCCGTCCCTTCGTTTCCACTGGGGATTTCTGATCGCGGAGCCGGTCGACGCGGTGGTCATCCATGTACAGATGCTCCGTTCGGCGGTCTTGTGGCTTCGCGAAATCATGGTCTCGGCGAGCGCTACCGTCCGAGCCACGCTGGTCGCGTTTCCCGGTTGTGTGCTGACGGGGGTGCGGTCGGCGGAGGGCGGGCCATCGCTACATCTCGACGCGACGCTTTCCTGGCGCGAGGCGGTGGCGAGATACGCCAACAAGGACGGTCGCGTCTACGTCGACATGGCCGAGTCGGCGGCCCCCACGCGAGTCCAACACTTACCACCACACGGCGCGTCGATCGGTCGAGACCACGCGCTGTAGCACTCGCGAGAAGTAATTGGACGCCTCCTCGATCGACACGCCCGGTCGGAGCCACGATCGATCGAGAGGTGGGAACCGATTCCTAATTGATTATGTACGTTTAAGTACTCGATGCAATTTCCAATTTTAGATATTATCGGTCGAGAATCGTTGCCATTACTCAATGGACCTCGCGCACACCACGGTCACACCATAGTCATGCACACCCCGGAGAGGAAGAAGAAGAGGAAGAAGAAGAGGAAGGAGAAGAAGAGGAGGGCGAGGACGACGGAGCATCCACAACGCGGATATTACCGAGGCGTCCCGGCGAGCATCCGTGATACCGCAGCGTACCAAGCCGAAGCGCGACGTCGCGGCATGCTACGCGAGGTGGTACGGACGGCTGAGAGACAAGCGTGGTGGATCGCCGAAAGGAAGAGAGTCCACTTACCTGGATTCTCCATTGCGGAGTCCGCCGAATACATTAGAGTCGTGAGATCGGTCTGTCCTCGTCCCGACCCGAACCTGGAGATTCTGGATCCCGACAGGCTGATTGTGCGGGTGCACCGATCCGATCGGTACCGGGAGGACGCGATGATGCGGATTTGCGGTATACCGAGGGCGAGAGCCGCGCGCTACCTCCGTCGGGCCCTACACGATATGAAGTCCGCCATCGCATTGTTTTATGGCGGGGAGGACGCGACGATGCGTGGCTGAGACGTATCGAGAGCGTCCGCCACACGCGCCTCTTCAGTGCCATTCGACATGATATGCTGACCACCATCAGCCCATTGTGGTGACTTTTGTGACTGGGAGCGCAACACCGGGCTTGCGTTCTATTCGCATTAGTTAAAATCCATTGCGTAAAATAAACCCTGTAGGGATGGCCGCAGAGGCACCTCCCGAAATCATACACGAATGGATTCTGTACATCGCGCATGGGGACACGAACAGCGATCGCGCGATCGAGTGCGCGAGCCACCCTCTCGTCGGCATCACTCGCCGTGACGTCCGTACGATGGCTCGTGACGACATTCCCACGTATGTGGACGGGGTGCCCGTGCTCGCGAACAGCAAGACCAAAATTGCTTATAAAGGTACGTACGCAATTACCCAGCTCAAAAAATTATCGAATGGCGTTCCGGTGCCAGCCCCTGCACATTCTAGTGTGTTTAGCGGGTTCGAAACGCAGCACGCCGTCGATACGATGGGTGCTCCCGCCGGTCTGACCGCCACCACCCCCACATCATTCGATGTGTCGGACCGGAACGTTACCAGCGCCGATGTGGATGCGTACCTACGTCATCGAGAGAAGAGTACCGCCTCTCACTCTCATACGCCGACGCCACCGGCGGCTCCCCCCGGGGGGGGCGATAGTCACACGTAAGAAAGCATCGTGCGTTGCTTCTTCTTACACGGAGCCAATGCCGTGATCACTGGCTCACTCGGCGCGTCGCGTCGCACTGCACTCGTCTGGTCCATGGGGCCGTATTCTGTGATTCGTCGATTGCAGATCCGAGTAGCCGCCAATTGGCACGCAATGACTCGTTTTGCGTGTTCGATGACCTGGGTCGCTTGCGGCGCGCACACATGTGACACCAGTTTCTGTAGCGACGTCTGTAACAGATTGTTCACGTAATACAAACGATCGATGGTCGGAGTTTTGTATCCGGCGGCCCATCGACGTTCAATGTACGCAGGGTCTTCGGCCCGCATGCTGACTTTACCTGTCCCGGTCGTGATCACATACGGTATGCGCTCTCCAACCTTTGGGGGGATACCCGTCTCTTCTCCACTCAGGATTCGCTTCCGTCGCTTCTCGGCGACTACGAGTTGTGCGATCGCCTTGCTCTTGTAGTCCGATTTCAGGCTTTTGTACACCACGTAATCGCCGATATCCACCGCGTCACGAATGATTTCACCGAAAGCGTCTCGTAAGTAAGGGATCACGACGCTGGTGATGACGTCTGCCGTCAGTGGCGGTTCATCGTTCGCAGGGAACATGAGGGACAAGACTCGATTGTATATCGTGCGAAGCAACTGCGGGGTGTCCCGGCGCTTCGACTCCACGCCCTTGGATGTGATGGTACAACACCATCTCTTGACATCTAACAATCGTTTCACGTAACGCTTCTTCGTCTCCCAGATGGCGTATCCCCACGCCATGTCCTCCGCCTCTAGTACAATTTCAGGCCACGCCGCGAATACGTCCCTCGTGATGTACTCCGCGAGTGCCACCAAAATTCGCCACGCAATCGCCATGCCCGCGCGTGTCTGCGGTAGGTTATCCAATCGCGGCATCACGGAATCAGTGTCCCCGTATATGACCGTCGCAGACACCCCTATGGTGCGAGCCCATTCTAGGACCGTCGCGTAAGATGCGCCTTCGACGGGCTCTGGCGCACCAGGTGTAGGACCGCCCGTAGCGGGCAGCGCACTCTCACACGCCTGTTTGGTATCGGTGATCATGAGTCGTCCGATTTGCGTCACCGATGCGGCCGCCATCCAGAATACGATGAGTCCCCGCTTAGCGCCCTGAGGGATCGTGGTTCAGTAAGGGGCGAGTGTTGACACGGACTGACAACGAACCGCGGGGTGGACACGTGGCGGGTGTGATTACCAGGGCTCCATACATGCTATTCGCCGTGATCTTGATCGCTTTCTGACGACAATTCAGGAGTATTTTTCGGAATCCTGTCGCAGTGGCCATCTCAAGTTTGACCTTCCGACGCTCCGCCAACAGGCCGCGTACCATTTTCGGAAGCAACCCACGGTGCGTGCGCTTCTTCACGTAATACATCTGGTGACCTCCGACGTCGACGCACAACAGCGGGACCTAGCGCACACGAGGCGAGCCACACGGGAGGGGGGGATCGAACACCCGCGTGGGGTGGAAGATCGGACAAAACGCGACTCCTCCAAATGAGCGTTCACCTTTTTTTGTCGAAGGTACCGGAGCCGTTTGTTGTTGATCCCGGGGAATACGTACGTCGACGGGCAGATGTTATTCGATTCGATTATGCTTGGGTAGAGACTCGCAAAATCCAGAGTCCCGACGGGACGTCGCTCGTAGCCGGCGATCGGTATCAGCACGGTGGCACCGACGTACGAATCAGGAGCCTTGACAATTTTCGTGTTGATCAACACCCGGGATTTGTTCGCTTCATGGACCTTATGGCGTCGCACGCGGAGCGTGGCGGTGTTAGGACGCGGGGTGGCGGGGGTACGCTCGCGGTGGGAGGGGTATTCACCATGCAAGAAAACACCCGTATCTGTTGACCTCGATTGACTAGGTCGTTCAGCGAAGTGTGGCAGATGCGCGCCATCTCCACCAACCCGGGTAGCGTACAGAGGTGATCCATCAGGAGTAGCAAAACGCGGCAATCCTGTGCGCAATACTCGGCGTTGACGCGCCGTAGACGGAGCCCCTCTGCGTACTCGGTCGAACCCGGTACAGTGCCACGGATGTGGCGCCAATTCGCGAAGAGCGTCTGGTACGGATCCGCCCCGCCCAAGTCCGTCTTCTGAACATCGGTGAGGAAATGGTCCACCACCGCACCGAGCTTGTAGCTCACGAGCTTGTGAGTGCTCGTCTTCAGGGTTAAGTACAGATCGACATTGACGCGTCCAACCATGTGTACTTGATGCAGAGTGTTCTGGCCGAAGGCCGCGCTATTCAGTCTCTTACACGTTAACTTCGTTTGTTTGCCTCGGAGCCTACCCAAAGCGAAGAACGTGGTCGGCCCCTGTCCCCCAAAATATCGGAACGCGTTGCCCAGTTCCTGGCGGTCCGACATAGAGGCCAACAATGTCGTCAACAACGGGAGCGAGGGCATGCGATCCCCCCTCGCGTATGTATCCAGCATGGTACCTACGTCCGCCACGACGCACTCTGCGCATCGACACGACGTGACTTTACCAGTGAAGACCCCCCGTTTGGAGGGGCCGTGCTTCACGTTGTTTTCGTTGGCATTCTTGTATTCGGTCTCGAACCGTTTGTATCGACGGGACGTGGCACACGCGCCCGCCCACGTCGCTTCACACGCGTCGATCGTCGTCCCGTCGAAAAAATTGATGAGCGCTGCCCTAGAGCACAGGTACACCCAATCGAAGTTCCAGTTGTTGTACCCCACTATGATACCCACGTCCCGTTCCGCTATGATATCGGAAAATTTGCTCAAGAGCGCAGATTCGCTCTCACACGATATCGTGGGTGTGTCGTCGCTTTCGCCACACGCGCCGAGGCAGAGCACGACATCGCTGTCGACCCCGGTCGCCCCCGCGCGTTGGAACGACATCCCAATGTTGATCACGGGATCGAGCGGGTTCGACGCTTGCGGGAAACGTCCCGAATCACTGTACGCCTCGATGTCGAACGCCATCACCAATTCCGGGCCGATCGTGTCGCAATCGGCTTCGTGACGGGACATAGCGGCGACGCAGGATTCCATTTCGATGGCACACGTACTCTCGCACTTGTCTTTGGTCCGCATCGTTCCAGTCGCACGAATCCAATCGCACGATGTCACGCCCACGTGTTCCTTGAATTGAAGTTCCATCGGAATTTGGCCGCCGTGGGCGGTCAACTCGTCTCCTACCACCGGTCCCGTGTATCCAATCTCTTGTAGCAACCGCTCGTGTCCGCGTCGAGAATTGCGGGCGCCGCTGTCCAATGGCGCGAAGATCGACCGGAGCTTGTAAAACGTATGCATGCGAGAGCAGCGTAACTCCAGGAGCAGATGCATCGCGATGCCGCCTGTCTTGGGATCGTGGTTGTAACCTAGAGCGTACGAACGCCTCACGATGCGATGGGTCACCTTGCCAGCGTTCCGAATAATCGCCTTGGACGAACGACCGCGTGGCAACACCGCGTCGTCTTTGGTCAGGCGATCAACGAAACGACTTACTATATTTCGATTCTTGCCCCACGACCGAGGGATTCGTATGAACATACGCGGTCGGAAATCGTGGCATTTCACGGCGACAGTTTTGGCGTCCTTCGTGACGCCGAACAGCCAGGTGTAAATATTACCATGCTCGTCCTTCGATATATGGGTGGCAGTGAGGTTGAAAATTACATCCGACATTGCGATCGTCCCCTGCAGACAGACAGCACACCTAACAGATTTTTGCGAACCGATGTCGGTCTCGGTGGAGCGGGTCTCAAAAAAGCCCCATCCATAATTTTTCCCCCGACGGACATCCGACCCGAATCGGCTTTCGATGGCTTCGTCGCGTGTAACCCCACCCCAGTCGGTTATCGACCGTGAGGCCTCATTCCACGCCTCCACGAGGCTATCGACCGATTCGCGGACCGCGGGCGCTGGCGGCCGTTCGATACGGTTCGACGGGATCCGGCCGTACCTCACCGAGAGATGAAACGAAAACGGGAGAATTCGCTAAAAATCCCGTATGCACTGTGCAGAGGACCCGGCATCCGGGAATCGGTCACCCCGCAGGAATGGTCGACCATGAAGGAGCCCAATGCCCGGCGCGGTCGGGACGTGAGTCTGGAGTGTTATGGCGAGCGTCGACTCGAGTATGTGAAGGGCTATTCGCGCGAGGACGGGGTGCACGTACAAGGACATTTCAGACACGAGACCGAGAGCAGTGAAGACGCGTGTTTCTATGCGAGCAAATATGGCACTCGAGGAGGCGGGGAGTCTAAAGAACACAAGGCCGCGAAGATACATGTCCGGGAGGCCCAGTGTTTGTTTCGCTACTGTAGCTCCAAGCGAGATTGCAAGGTGGTGGTGAGCGAGATTCCGATTTTGCCGGAGTGGACTTCCAAGGAAGAGGTGTGCCTGGCGGTGCAGCCGGGCGTGCAGCAGAAGAGGCGATTCGTCCCCGACGTCGTGTTCTATGACAAACATGGTGAAATCGCATTGGTGGTGGAGATCTGGCACACCAACGGGACGACCGACGAAAAGCGCGACTGGATGCGGGACCAACCGTTCGAGTATGTGGAGGTGCGTAGCGAAGAGCCCAATCGAGTGGTGGACGGCGACGGTGACGTACCGATGTGCGCCGGGTGTATGGCGGCCGACGTCGCGAACGACGCTGTGGCCGCGGCCGACGCTGCGGCCGACGCTGCGCACGGCGCTGTGCACGGCGCTGTTGCCGCTGTTGCCGCTGTTGCCGCTGATGCAGCCGCTGCTGCGGCCGCTGCTGCGGCCACTGCTGCTGCCGCTGCCGCTGCCGCCGCCGCGGCCGCTGCCGCGGCTGCTGCTGCGAACGACGCTGCGACAGGTCGGATCAACAGAAACCGGTCGTCGTGTGTGAGATGCGGTCGCCCCCTTGGTGCCATGGCGGCCGACGATTGCACGTGCCGCGGCGCGGGTCCGCACAACAAGGCGCAGCCGCAGCACGCGGTACCGGGTTGGCGCGCGCGGCCCGGCACCGAACTAGACAATGACGCCTGCTACTGGCACCCATCCACGGGCTGGACCAAGTGGCAGAATCCACGCCAATGGGGGCTCCACGACCACGGGCCCACGCCGCCACACCCGGAACTGATTAACACGCACACGCAGCCGTTCTACCGGGTACAACCGACCAAGTACGCCCCCGGATTCACGTCGCTCTTCCCCGACCCCACGCCCGAGCAGTGGGCTCGGGCCGAGGCCAGCGAGGTCGAGGGCTTCGAACGCAGGGCGCGCGTCGAGGACCTTTGCGTGGGCCGCACCGGCAAGGGGGCGTCGCTGGAGCGGACCGCCCCGCGCAAGGAGACACGCGCGCAAGGCCAGCTGCGCAAGGCGGCGGCGATCTTGCGCGGCGGTCGCTCCGTCGCCATCCCCGTGCACGCGGGCCCGCCTCGCCCCGGGCACGGGATGGCCTGGAACGGGGAGTCATGGGTTCCTAAAACGTAATGTCAGGTGTACCTCGAATGTCTGTGTACCGCGCCAAAATGCTACGACCCGACGGCCTCGGCGCACTGTCACCGCGCCTCGCTGCGGCGGTCCTCGTGCATCCCATCCCCCAGCGCGCCTGGCACGACTGGCTGCACACTTCCGACAGCCCGGTCGAGTGGCGACGATCGCTCTGCGAATGCTAGAAATACACGTACGGTTCGATAACCGTCGAAAATCCTAGGGAACCTGTATTTTATTTTTTATGGGGAAATCACGCAAGTACGCATTGTACTGTTTCGGGAAGTGTACTTCGAGTACGTTCCTACGAGAGTACCTGTATTTTATGGAAAATTCGAACCCTAAGAATAGATGTTTCAGGGAAGTCGCCCGGGGCCTCATTCCACGCCCCCACAAGACCAACAACACCATCGGTGGCCACCCAGGCGATGGCGGCGCGGGCCGCACGGGCGGCCGCTCAGCGGCACCACGACGAGGCGTCACCGCCGCTGATGAAGAGGCGGCTGCCGCCGTGCGCGCCGGATACATATGCCGATTGCCTCCCCGGCGGCGAGGCGTCATCGCCGCCGAGGAAGAGGCAGCGCGCCTACCACGGGGTATTGGTGCGAGCGCCGCGCGGTCACGCCTTCGCCGCCGGCCAGCCGCGAGCGACGTGCCCGCTGGCGTGGCAGCCCGCGGGCTTCTTCGACGCGGTGTTGGCCTCGGGCTGGCTGCTCCACGCGCTGGGGCGACTGGCGCAGTGCGCGCGTGTCTTCGGGGAGCGGCGCCGACGCGCGCTGTGGGGGCAGCGCCGGGGGCTGTCGATGTGCGAGGAGCTGGTGCGCGCGCTCTGCGTCCGCCTCGACCCGGCGGACCCGCACGCGACGCGGACGGGGCTGTGCGCGTCGGCGGGGTGGCAACTGCTGCGCCTGGCCATCCAGCCCGACCACGAGAACACGGTGCACTACGAGGAAGTTCTGGCGGCCGCGAAGTACGGTGTGGAGGCGCTGCGGGAGGCGCGGGCGCGGGGGGTCAGCGTCAACGCGCGGCGGGCGAGCGATCGCTCGACCGCCATCATGACGGCCAGCTGGAACAGCTTGAACTATGAGGTCGACGCGGTGAAGAACCTCATCGAGGTGAGGGCCGCGCTCGACCTGCAGAACAACGTGGGTGCCACAGCGATCATGGGCGCTGCTCGCTACGGCAACGCCGCCGTTGTCGGTGTCCTGATCGACGCGAGGGCCGCGCTCGACCTGCAGAACAACCAGGGCTTCACAGCGATCATGTCCGCTGCTCGCTACGACCACGCCGTCGTCGTGACTGCCCTCATCGAGGCGGGGGCGGCGCTCGACCTGCAGAACAAACTGGGCGACACGGCGCTCGCGTGCGCTGCTCGCTACGGCCACGCCGTCATCGTGACTGCCCTCATCGAGGCGGGGGCGGCGCTCGACCTGCAGAGCAAGGGCGGCTGGAGGCCGCTCACGGACGCTATTACCCGCGGCCGCGCCGCCGTCGCGACTGCGCTCATCGGCGCGGGGGCCGCGCTCGACCTGCAGGACAAGTATGGCGACACGGCGATCATGTGCGCTGTATACTACGGTAACCCCGCCATCATGACCGCGCTCATCGGCGCGGGGGCCGCGCTCGACCTGCGGAACGAGAAAGGCTGGACGGCGATTACATTCGCTGCATACAACGGTGACACCGCCACCGTGTCTGCCCTCATCGAGGCGGGGGTCGCGCTCGACCTGCAGGACAAGAACGACTGCACGGCGATCGCACGCGCGGCTCGCCACGGGCACGCCGCCGTCGTTGATGTCCTCATCGACGCGGGTGCCGCGGTCGACCTGCAGGACAAGGACGGCTGGACGGCGATCATGGGCGCTGCTACCCACGGCCACGCCGCCATCGTGAGCGCGCTCATCGGCGCGGGGGCCGCGCTCGACCTGCAGACCAAGAACGGCTCGACGGCGATCATGCTGGCCGCACGCGCAGGTCACACCGACATCGTGACGGCGCTCGACTGCGGGGCACACGGCGCGCTGCGTGTGGGGACATGAGTACAAAAAAGAGCGCCGTGGTGCGCCCGGGGTTTGGAATTTAGTTAAGCGGTCTTTCCGTGAACCCGGTGGGATGTTATCAAGGACCCCTTAGCGATTCATAAGTCTTTCCGTGAACCCGGTGGGATGTTATCAAGGACCCCTTAGCGATTCATAAGTCTTGCCATGAACACGGTGGGATGTTATCAAGGACCCCATAGCAATTCATAAGTCGTCGGAATTATACACAATAAAAATACAGGTATCGCAACGGTAAGTACACGTACGACACGTATCACGACACCCTAATAATAGATAATCGGAAATCGACCGCGACGCCTCATTCCACGCCCCCCCGCGAGACCAACGACACCATCGGTGGCCACCCAGGCGATGGCGACGCGTGGTGAGATGTCGCGTGACTCGTGCCGGAAGCGTCGGGTCGGATCCATAGGGGATGACCGCAGCGGTATCGTCACCACGGAAGAGCGCGTCCCTCACCCCAAGCGACAAAAGGCGTCGGACGCGGGTCTCGCGCCCGCGAGCCTCGAGGGCCTGCGGTTCGCCTGGGAACAGGCCGTTCGCGATGCTACGACCGCGAAGCGCGCCTACCACGAGGCACTGGTGCGAGAGCGGTGCGATGAGTACCACCAAGGCGTCAGGGAGCTCGAGGCGATCGCCGACGCCATCGCCGCGGGCGAGCAGCAGCGCCCCGCGCGGCTCACCGACCTGCCACCGACCTTCGACGGCGTGGACCCGGCGCCCCTCGTCGAGCTCCGCCTCGCGCTGCGTCGATGGCGTCGCGTGCGCCAGTTACAGAATGAGGCGACCGAAAACCCCGACGCGGTCCCCGCCTTCGTCGACGCCCAGCCACGGACGTGTCCGCTGGCGTGGCAGCCCGTGGGCTTCTTCGCCGTGGTGTTGGGCTCGGGCTGGCTGCTCCACGCGCTCGGGCGGCTGGCGCCGTGCGCGCGGGTCTTCGGGGCGCGGCGCGGACGCGCGCTGTGGGGGCAGCGCCGGGGGCTGTCGATGTGCGAGGCGCTGGCGCGCTTGCTCTGTACCCGACTCGACCCGGCCGACGCGCGGGCGGCGGAGATGTGGCTGTGCGCGTCTGCGGGGCGGCAGCTGCTGTGCGTGGCCATCCAGCCGGACGCTGAGAACACGGCGCACTACGAGGAAGTGCTGGCGGCCGCAAGGAGCAAGAGCGGGGTGGAGGCGCTGCAGGAGGCGCGGGCGCGGGGGGTGAGCGTGAACGCGCGCGCGAACAAGAAGCGTGCGACCGCCATCATGGCGGCCAGTGCTCGCGGAGATGCCGACGCGGTGGGGCACCTGATCGCGATGAGGGCCGCGCTCGACCTACAGACCACCAACGGCTTGACAGCGATCATGATCACTGCGTATATAGGTCACACCACCATCGCGACCGCGCTCATCGGGGCGGGGGCCGCACTCGACCTGCAGGACACCAAGGGCCAGACGGCGATCATGAACGCTGTAGGCAGGGGTCGCACCACCATCGTGACCTCGCTCATCGGCGCGGGGGCCGCGCTCGACCTACAGACCACCAACGGCTTGACCGCGATCATGGTCGCTGCGCGGAGAGGTCACGCCACCATCGTGACTGCCCTCATCGGCGCGGGGGCCGCGCTCGACCTGCAGGACGCCGATGGCTGGACGGCGATCATGCACGCCGCTCACCACGGTCACGCCGGCATCGTGACCGCGCTCATCGGCGTGGGGGCCGCGCTCGACCTGCAGGACGCCAAGGGCTGGACGGCGATCATGTTCGCTGTACGCAAGGGCCACACCGCCGTCGCGACCGCGCTCATCGGCGCGGGGGCCGCGCTCGACCTGCAGGACGCCAAGGGCTGGACGGCGATCGCGCGCGCTGTTCGCTTCGGCCACGCCGCCATCGTGACTGCACTCATCGAGGCGGGGGCGGCGCTCGACCTGCAGGACGCCGCGGGCTGGACCGCGATCATGATCGCTGCGGGCGGGGGTCACACCACCATCGCGAGCGCGCTCATCGGCGCGGGGGCCGCGCTCGACATGCAGACCAAGAACGGCTTTGCGGCGATCATGCTGGCTGCTCGCAACGGCCACACCGCCGTCGCGACTGCCCTCGTCGGGGCGGGGGCCGCGCTCGACCTGCGGAGCAAGGATGGCTGGACGGCGCTCATGCTCGCAGCATTCTACGGTCGCATCACCGTCGCGACCGCACTAGTCGTCGCGGGGGCCGCGCTCGACCTACAGACCAACTCGGGCTCCACGGCTCTCATGCACGCTGCACAGGAAGGTCACCCCACCATCGAGACCGCACTCATCGCGGCGGGGGCTTCGTTCGAGCTGTGATGCAACGACGGCTGGGCAGCGATCGTGTTCGCTACACTCAAGGGCCACCCCACCATCGACCGCGCTCATCGGCGCGGAGGGCCGCGCTCTCGGCTCGACTGCTGGTGGGAAAGACCGCGCTGCAGTTCGCACGAACGCGATGGCATCGCGAGGTCGCTATAGTGTTGGTACAGGCCGATGCCATGTCGAGGGGGCGCGTTTCTCGAGCTATGCGGGCGAGGGTCTATTCGTACGCTCGGTACGGCGTGAGAGTGGGCTTTGGCCCATGATGCCTCATTGTTAAAACCCCAATGCCGAGACCATACTCGAGTGGGCTCGCGCGATGC
>Ga0206126_10003897_pt1 | contig 14811 bp, 18 predicted proteins | sample Helgoland_Spring_5_FD_148621 | JGI IMG/M metagenome (GOLD analysis project Ga0206126, IMG submission 148621) | Pelagic subsurface seawater microbial communities from Kabeltonne, Helgoland, North Sea - Helgoland_Spring_Bloom_20160412_1 | ecosystem: Environmental > Aquatic > Marine > Epipelagic ...
GGGCAACGCGGAATCTGAGAGTGATGCTGAAATTATTGCGATGGAGATATTCAAAGAACTATTTAATGATGTCTTGGCTCAAACTTCTAACATAGAAAACTTGAACCCAAGGTAGGAGCACTAAGCATGAATTTATTAAAACAATTTTGGAACTGGTTTACTACGCCAAATGCAGATGACTGCTACAATGCTACCCCAGTCGAAGTTGAAGAAGAAGTTCGTTCCGCTGGGTCGATCTTTGGAACATTATGTCGTGCTGTCGGCGTTAAACAAAGAGACTTAGACAGCTTAAACGCTGAAACTCTCTTCAACGAATGGTATACTGGCGACATTGATGAAGAAAATATTAGGCAAAGTGTGGAAGAGTTCAAAGCGCTACACCCTGCAGTAAATGCCAAATTAGCAGGCAAATTATAAGATGAAACTCACCAAGCCGCAAATAAAAAAGCTTTTGTTGGAAGAATTAGGCGATCCAGATTCAGCTTTACTAAAGGCTATTGGCGATTTAACTCAAAAAATCAATGATCTGGATGTAAGCATTGACTATCTAGCCGGCGCCGTAACAGGAGACAGCCCAGCATCAATAGGGTATGCTCAAAGCGCGCTCGGCAGATTTGGAAGAACCGGAATCTCAAAACCGCGCCCATTGAATGATCCGCAGCGAATGGATGAAATCGTCGATGCAATAGTTCAAGAAATGGCAGAGGTCTTGGGTCCGGACGCAGATGTTGGAGACTATATAGAAGACTTCAAAGATTCCGATGCTCCACAGTTTAAGGGCAAAAACAAAAAGAAGAGAAGAGAAATGGCTATAGCTGCAGCATTGTCCGAGAAAGAAGCTTGACCAGATAAATTAGACTCCGGTGGAGTCACAATAAAAAGAAACAGATGATGTCCTACACAAAAGCAAAGTTAGATAGACTCGTTGAAAAAATGATTTCCCGTAAGTTTCTTGTGTGGTTGACTGCCACAGGGCTCCTCGCGTTTTCTGATTTATCATCAAGCGATTGGGTGATGATATCAGCTATTTATATCGGCGGACAAACCGTCATCGACGGCATAGCTAAACTTAAAGGTGTTTCGTGATAAACCAAAAGATATTACAATTTGCTCTTAAGAACTGGCGAGAACTTCTCGTCATTTTTTGTCTTTCACTTGTTGCCATAAAAACACAAATGGACTATAGAGCGCTTAACAAAGCGTATGAAACTTCGCGCGAAGAAATGGAATTACAAATTAACTCTCTAAGAGATATCCACGCAGAAGAGTTAAGACAAAGAGAAGAGGCTTTGCAAACCTACCGGGACGCTATAGAGCAGATTCAAGAAAACTATCTGCAATCGCAAACTGAATTAGAGAAAGAAAGAGAAGATAAGACAAGTGAATATGTCAGACAGTTTTCGCAAGATAAGGAGGCACTAAGTGATGAGATTATTGACACTTATGGTTTTGAGCTTGTGGAGTAATACTGCTGTTGCATCCGACGCCGGCCGATTTACGTTTTTAGGATTTAACGAATGTGCTCCGTTTGAGGGCGTATTATTTGACCCTATTGCGACCGCCACAATCTTATCTGATCGCACATTCGTGAACAGCACGTGCGAAATAAAAATAAAGTATGCTCTCGATACACAAGCCGCCGAACATGAGTTAGAATTAGAAAACTTACAAATTCGCCATGTGGCGTTAATAAATGAATATGATATGAGGATACGTTCCATGGAAAGAGAGAGTGACGCCCTTGCAGATGCGTTAAAAAAACAAAGCAATAGAAGTCCGGTTCTGTGGGTAGTCGTTGGGGTTGCCAGCGGGATAGCCATGTCGTACGGAGCTTATAAGGTGTTTAATGAGTAAAAAAGATTTCGATCGTCTTGCAGCATTTGAGAAAGCCATAAAAGAAAAATACGGCTCCGAAGCAATCGCTAACCCCAAAGCAAATTGGGATGAGAATAAAGAAAAAGAGTACCTGCAACAGATGAAAGAGTTTTATAATTCAATGCACAAGAATGCATTTGGGCAAGAAAAAGTAGATGTAAATGGTATAAAGATTTCAAAAAAACTACTTAATAGAGAATCTCTAAATAATTGTCCTGTCTGCGGGTCTTTCCCAAAGAAAACACTGGATGATGTCTGCCTCGTCAAATTTGAATGTTGCAACTCTTGTTACATAAAATATGTCGAGGATAGAGAAGAAAGATGGCTAAAAGGATGGAGACCAAATAATGGCAACAGTTTATGAAATAGTACAAGGGCTTTCACAAGCCGCAGCCAATGCATACGATGGAGCATTGGACGAAAATGGCGAGCCACTTTTGGCTGGACTCAAAAGAGAAGAAGGTAATCCTATTCTTGATAAGCGAGTTATGGATGGGTTTAACGTTGGTTTCTATGGCAACATGATGTGTTTGTCTTATATGGCAGAAGTACAAATTAAAGAAGTATATGCTAACGGATTTGAGTCAGACGTTGAAAGCCAATTAGCCGAAATAGTCAAGTTTCTTCAGAAAGAGTACAAAAAGATTACTGGAAATTCTGTTTCATTGACTACCGAAGGCGAGGTAGATGTCCGCGTTGAAAACTCCTCCCGAGTGCGTTCTTGGGTCACTGCAAAAATGCACTACAAGGTCGGTGGACTCAGTGAAGATATGGCAGTTGCAGCTGAAGCGGACACTAAACCAGAAGCCAAATGGGAAGCTTTTGTTAACCAAGGCGGCTGGAATGGCAAAGGCGGAACACGCCCGGAGAACGATACCCGAAAGAAGGAATCGTAAAATGAAGATCACCAAGGCTCGACTGAGGCAAATCATTAAAGAGGAGCTTGAGTATTCCATGTCGCATGAGGACATAGAACAGATGTCTGACGCGGAATTAATCGATATGGCTCACAAAGATGGTGTCGAAGAATTTCTGGTTTTAGATGGCGAAGGTGACCTTGTCAACCGCGAAGAAGTAATAGCAGCATTGAAAGATGTATGAGTTTCCAATTAGATAAAAAACAACAAGTTAAAGAAATACTTAAGTGCGGCAAAGACCCGGCTTACTTTCTTAAAAACTACGCCCGTATATCTCACCCGATGCACGGGCTAATCCTTTTTAATACCTATGATTTCCAAGACGACCTTTTACAAGATTTTAATGATTATCGCTTTAATGTTATTTTAAAAGCGCGACAGCTTGGTATATCGACCATCACTGCCGGCTACATTACCTGGATGATGCTTTTTCATCGAGATAAAGCGATTCTTGTTATGGCTACCAAATTTGCAACGGCAGGAAACTTGGTCAAGAAAGTCAAGAACATTATGAGAAACCTACCGGAGTGGGTGAAGATTGCACAAATCTCGGTAGATAACAGGACGTCTTTCGAGCTTTCCAACGGTTCATCAATTAAAGCCGCATCGACATCTGGCGATGCAGGTCGTTCAGAAGCATTGTCTTTGTTAGTTCTCGATGAGGCCGCACATATTGAGGGCTTAGAAGAACTTTGGACTGGTCTATATCCTACTCTGTCCACTGGTGGTCGATGTATCGCTTTGTCCACTCCAAATGGTGTCGGAAACTGGTTTCATAAAACATGCACAGATGCAGCAGCTGCCGCCAACAACTTTAATTTAACCACTCTTATGTGGGACGTACACCCAGATAGAGATAAATCTTGGTACAAAAAAGAAACCAAGAATATGTCGAAAAGACAGATCGCACAAGAGCTTGAGTGTAACTTCAACACATCTGGAGAAACAGTTATAGATTCAGGATGTATGAACTGGCTTCTTGAGAATGTAAGAGAACCAAAACATAGAACGGGCTTTGACAGAAATTTTTGGATCTGGGAAGACTATGACCCGTCATGCAACTATCTTGCTGTAGCTGATGTCTCTAGAGGTGATGGAGCAGATTACTCGACCTTACATATGGTCAAGTTAGAGACCCTCCAAGTGATAGGCGAATATCAGGGCAAGCCAACGCCAGATATGTATGCAAATTTCTTGAACCAAGTAGGGAGAGAATTTGGAAATGCGATGCTTGTGGTAGAGAACAACAACATCGGTTACACGGTTCTCGACAAACTCGTTGAACATGAGTACCCAAATTTGTATTACTCGGTTAAATCTACACACGAATATATAGAGCAGCACCAAGCGGAATACAGAAACTCTGCAATCGCAGGGTTCACTACTTCGATGAAGACGCGCCCCTTGATAGTCGCGAAATTAGAGGAGTTTATTAGAAACAAACTAATTACCATATATTCTTCTCGTACAATTAACGAGATGAAAACATTTATTTGGAGGAACGGAAAGCCACAGGCGATGAAGGGATACCACGATGACCTTATCATGGCTCTTGCTATTGCATGCTGGGTTAGAGATACAGCCATACAAACGAGCGCCCGGGATCTAAATTACCAGAAAGCATTTTTAAGTTCTATTATAACAACTAAAACTACTATGAATACACAAATTAAAGGACAGCATGGCTACAAAAATGACTCAACATTTGATAAAATGAAAGAGTTCGAAGATTTGTATAATCAACACAAATGGATTATTAAGTGAGAAATTAAATGGCAGACAACAAAAGAAATAGACCCCTCGGCAAAAACCCAGCGAATGAGCAGTCAGAGCTTTTCAAGAGATTAACAAGACTCTTTTCTGGACCGATTGTTAATTACAGGTCTCAGACCGGTCGCCGCATTAGGCGCCAGCATCTTGATAAATTTTCTTCTAGATTCAAGTCTGCATCCGGACAACAGTTCAAGAAAGCCCTTTACAATCCCTTAGATACGATTGCTGCAAATGCTATTGGTAATCAAAGACGTTCAGAACGATATATCGACTTCGATCAAATGGAGTATATGCCAGAAATTGCATCGACCATGGATATCTACGCAGATGAGATGACAACTCATTCCGCGCTTCGTCCGATGTTAAACATCAAATGCCCGAATGAAGAAATACGAGCAGTACTTAAGATACTTTATTCTAATATTTTAAACATTGAATATAACTTATTTGGCTGGGCTCGTACCATGTGCAAGTACGGAGACTTTTTTCTGTATCTAGACATTGATGATAAATACGGAGTAACATCCTGTATCGCTCTCCCTTCATCTGAAGTTGAAAGGTTAGAGGGTATGGACTCAACCAACCCAAATTACGTCCAATATCAGTGGAATTCCGCCGGTATGACTTTTGAAAATTGGCAAGTTGCGCATTTCCGTATTTTAGGTAATGACAAATACGCCCCGTACGGTACCTCCATTCTTGAGCCAGCGCGCCGCATTTGGCGGCAATTGGTGCTTATGGAAGATGCGATGATGGCTTATCGAGTTGTTCGTTCTTCTGAACGTAGGGTATTTAAAATTGATGTTGGTGCAGTACCACCCAATGAAGTCGAACAGTTTATGGAAAAAATTGTAACACAGCTAAAAAGGCACTCAGTAGCCGACCAGAAAACCGGACGTGTAGACTTGCGCTATAACCCAATGAGTATCGAAGAAGATTACTTCATTCCTGTGCGCCCGGGTTCTGCCACAGAAATTACAAACTTAGCCGGTGGCACAAACACGACGCAGATTGATGATATTAAATATCTCCGCGACAAGTTGTTTTCAGCACTCAAGATACCCCAAGCATATCTTGCTATGGGTGAGGGTGCCGCCGAAGACAAAACAACATTAGCCCAGAAAGATATTAGGTTCGCGCGGACCATTCAAAGGCTCCAGCGTGTAATCATTGCTGAGTTAACTAAAATCGGTATTATCCATCTTTATACTCTTGGTTTCCGCGGAGATGACTTATTGGCGTTTGAACTGACGTTAAACAATCCCTCGAAAATTGCGGAGCTTCAGGAACTCGAACACTGGAAGCAGAAATTCGATATTGCAGGTTCCGCCACCGAAGGGTTCTTCTCACGTAGGTGGGTATCCGAACACATCTTTGCAATGTCTCATGAAGATTTTGTACGAAATCAGAGAGAAATGTACTTTGACCGCAAACAGGACGCTGCGCTACAGGCAGTTGCTGAAGCCGCAGCTGCCGGAGAAACCGCCGGCGGGCTTGGTGGCGATCTTGGTGGTGACCTTGGCGGCGATCTTGGTGGTGATCTTGGCGGCGATCTTGGCGGCGAGGGTGGAGACCTTGGTGGTGACCTTGGAGGCGGACCAGAAGAGATGCCCGCTGGTGATGCTGGCGGCGGAGACGAATCGCCACTTTTAGCAGTCCCGCCTGGGTCCAGAAACGCACCGCGTCTTACCCCCGGTTCTAAAGGAAAAGTTTATCAACCCGTCAAGAGTGATAAAAGAAAAGCCGGCGCCAGAACGCGCTCAATCGGCGCAAAATACTCAAAAGAAAAGAGCAGCAGCACAATAAGAAACATTGTCCCAGGGCTATCAGATTTATCTACCCTTGCTCGGCCACCAATAGGAAGTGGTATTTACGAACAAGATGAGCCTATTTATAATTTGAGAGAACAAGGTGAAGAAGAAAAACTATTCACCATCAATAACTCTATTAAAGTTTTGATAGAAGGTCTTGATAACAACAAAGAGGATATTGTGGAGCAAAAAGATGAAAATTAAACATAATAAGAAAAGAAACACTGCTTTTGTGTATGAGGCTCTGGTAAGAGAAATAACGGTCGCCGTTATCAAAAACGATTCTGACACAAAAGAAAAAGCTGTTGCAATAATCAAAAAGCATTTTAAGCCAAACTCTGTATTAAAGAGAAATCTAGACTGCTACCGCTCATTATATGAGAACAACAAAGGATTAGATGAAAAAACATCAGAAAAGATCTTAAGAGAAGCAAAGCTTTCGAGTCGACTTTTAGATGTTCATGGGCTTTTTGTAAGCCATAGCGATTTAATCGATGATGTAAATAAAGATCTTTCACCGAGTGTGTTCAACAATTTTGTGCCAAATTATAAAACATTGGCGTCTATATATCAAATATTCTCACAGGACACAACACCTAAAAACTCGGTTATCTTAGAAAATCAACTTATTAAGGATATGACTGCTGCCGGAGAATCTCAAATGGAATTAGAGCCTATTGATAATTTGGCACTGACCTCATTCGTTGGAAAGTTTAACGAAAAATACGATGGCGTTTTATCTGAAGAGCAGAAAAACTTGCTAAGTCTTTATATCTCTTCTTTTTCTGACAATTCGCTATCATTAAAGAGTTTTCTAAACGAAGAGATTCACAGATTAAAAGCATCCGTAACGGAGAGCTTAGAATTAACAGAGATAGCAGAAGACGCAGACATGTCGAAGAAAACAGCTAAGGTCGTAGAGACGCTCGACAACTTTAGCTCTTCAGGTGTGAGTGAAGAATTACTGATCACAGTTCTCAAAACACAAGAACTGGTAAAGGAACTTATTGAAAATGTCGATAACAATTAATATTGGTAAAGATGAACAAAAAGAGACGATCCGTCTTGAGATGGATATTCGTAAATCTATTGCTGGCGATCTTATGATCTTTGACCATGGAGATATCGATATAGTGGTCTCAACAACCACAAACAAAGTAACAGCCTTTCCAAAAGAATCGCTGAACGATTTGGTTTACGGTGCGCAAAATAGACTGTTTGCATTTCTTCGGAAGAAAGGAATAGTAGTCTCAGAGTCAATTCAGGCAGGCGCTTTTAGTGGTGCTATGGAAGCCCAATTGCAAACTCCTTTCAAAGAGAGTATCGATGCAGCCAAATTAGCACTTGTTAATCTAAATTCTTTTATTGAAGAAGAACGCCCATACTTTGAATCACTCGAAGCAATTGTTGCGATGGATGATGAGATGCTTGTGCACCCAGAGAAAGAAACCTCAACTGAGCTTGGCGAGGTACCGCAGTCAACAGAGCAAGGTTCGATTCGAAAAGGCACAATCAGAGACACGTATTCACTTACTTATTCTTACACGATTTAAAATATGGAACTTTTGACATTTATACTTTGTGCTTACGGCATGACACAGATTATAGTATACAGCGACATGCCACTACTAAAAAGCTTACGCCCGTCTAAAGAAGCTATAAAGGGGTACGGTAAAGTTTTTCATTGTCCAATGTGCATGGGGTTTCATGTAGGTTGGTTTTTAATGTTACTTTCTCCGTTCACAGAACTATTTAATTTTGACGTTTCTGTAGCTAATTACTTCCTTTTAGGTTCATTATCTTCTGGGACATCATATATTTTTAACATGGTTTTCGGAGATTCTGGAATTCAAGTAAAGAATACATCTAACATTGATAACTTTTTTGGAGAAGAAGAATGAACACCGATACGTGGACAAATAAGTGGATGCTGCAGCCAGTAAGACGCTGCTGTAAAGGCTCTTAGCTATGGGTCAGAAGTTACTTAGGGAATATTACGAACTATGTGAAGGTGGCGTTTGCCAAGATTTACTCACTGAAGACGAAAAAAGATTCGTTTCTGAAGGGGGGATGATCTTATCTGGTGTTATGCAGAAAGCAGATACTCAAAATGGTAATGGTCGTGTCTACCCTATGGAAGTGCTACAGAGAGAAGTAAAAAACTACTCTAAATTGGTGAAAGAGCGCCGAGCACTCGGAGAATTAGATCATCCTGATGACTCGGTTATTAATCTTACGAAAGCTTCTCACATGGTGACAGCTATCTGGATGGAAGGTAAAGACGTTAAAGGAAAGATTAAAGTTCTTGACACGCCATCCGGCAAAGTTTTACAAGAGTTAGTAAAGGCTAATGTTAATGTGGGTATTTCATCACGTGGTATGGGTTCTGTTTCTGAAAGCAGGGGTCAAACTATAGTTGAGGATGATTTCCAACTGATTTGTTTCGATATGGTTTCAGAGCCATCGACACCCGGTGCCTTTATGATGAAAGAAGCTAAAGATTACGAGAATAGAGTGTTTACACGTGCTGATAGAATCAATAGATTATTAAATGAGGTGTTGAATAATGAATAAAAAAACATATAGCAGCTTTCCAGAACAACAGATACTTCAAGAAGCCTGGAGCGATTTTTTGAAACGAGGAGCCCGCGGTAAATACAGGCGAGGTGGCTCCGGAGGCGGAGAGCCAACACCAGAGCCAACACCAGATCCGACTCCCGATCCCGTGCCCACACCCGATCCAACACCAGCACCCCAGTCTGCAGATACTGGAATCCCAATTTCGGGCACCGAATATCAAGTAATGGAGTTAATTGCTGGAGAGATTATTAAAGATGCGATAGGTAAGACACTGGGCTCCGGCGCTTGGAGAAAAGACCCACAGCAAAAAAAGATGGCTTCTGATTTTATGCGGATATTTATACCTTCTTTCATGAAGGCAGCAAAAAATCCAAATATTGATATTGCCGAAAACACACAAATTGCTGAATTCATGCTGGAATATTTAACTGAGGCCGGTCAAGCCGATACTGTACGTGAGCCCCTTAGCACAGGAACCGTACGCAATAAAAAAGGCGCTCAGAGAACAAAGATGGGAATGCAAGGATATCTGAAGCCGTTAGGAAGAGGCAAACCTCCTGTGATGGCAAATCAAATTTCAAGAGCGCTTGAAGCCGCCTTGACAAAGGGTGCTGATGCAAGCACTATCGGTAAGGCAGTCATGAAAGTGTCCGACAGCATAAAAGATGAAAAGAGAAAGAAGCAGTATATAAAGCAGCAAGAAGCTATAATGGCTAAGAACCCAGAAGAAAGAGTCCGACAGTACAAAGAGAATGTCGCCGCCCTTATTCAGAGTGTTGTCGCCTTGGTATCTTCAGCCGCTGCTTCAGTATTAAGTGCTACTGCAGCAGCCGCACCCTCCGCAGAGGTTCAAAAAGCAATCCAACTATTGAAGAAAAACGATGTTGCGGGCGCAATGAAAATATTGGGAGGTGCTACCCCCACAGCACCTGCGGTGACAGAAAACACCATTAAGATTACTTCTGAAGGGAAAGTAGAACGGATAGCTAATGAAAAAAAGTGATTTGAAAGAATTAATCAAACCTCTTGTTAAAGAGTGTATACACGAGGTCCTTTTAGAAGAAGGGCTTTTATCTAACGTGGTAGCAGAGGTAGCAAAAGGAATGCAGACCGCTGTGATAGTTGAGTCCGCTCCGGTTAAGATGGAACCGCGCCCCACAAGACAGAGCAAGCCCGAAACAAGAAAGAAGATGCAAGAGCATCGAAAAAAACTTATGGAAGCTATCGACAATGATGCTTACAACGGTGTTAATTTGTTTGAAGGTACAGAGCCAATGGCTTCCCAAGGAGCACAGGCTAGCAAAGGTGGTGCAGATTTAGGCAATCCCGGCGACGCAGGGGTTGATATTAGCTCATTAATGGGCGGAGCGTCAAAAATATGGGATGCAATGAAGTGAGACAATGAAAAAGAAATACAACATTTCTGTTACCGCGCGAGAGTGCAGAAATAACCCAAACATAATGATTCGCAAATTTATTAAGAAAGTCAAAAAAGAAAGAATTATAGAAGAAATAAAGGACAGAAGACATTACAAAAAACCTTCTGTTGCCAAAAAAGAAAAACAGATCCGCGCCCAGCGCCAGCGCCGACGCGACGAGTTAAAAAAGCAGCGCTCAAAAAATCGGCGCACTAGAAACAATAACTGACTATTTATTAAAGTAAACTTTAAGAGGAAGAAACTCAAATGGCATATATACCAACAAGATGGGGACGGACTAATCAACCGAAAGCGCCTAATAACCAAAACGGCAATACTGTCACCGGCGCCGCAAGCGTCTCGGTTCTAAACGATTTAAATACGTCACAATTCTCTGCGTCCGCAGGCTGCTACCAAACAGAGAATCAGAGATATGCACATATCATGTGTTCTGGTTCTAGTACTGTAAGTGCTGTGTATCTTTATACGTATGCCGCTAATCAGTGGCATGAGCTTAAGACGGTGAACCCTGCAGATGGCTCCCGCGATGCTGTTGCCGTAGCCGCCAACGAGCATATTATCGTTGATATAAATGGCGCCGACTGGATCTCGTTGACTTCTGGTAGCCTCAGTAAAGTAACGCTGGCATTCAGCACTTTCTAAGGAGTCACTCATGGCAACAGGATGGGCATATGTAGATTGTACTACGAGTGGTGGCGGCCAAGCTGCTGGACCAACTGGATCGGTACAATTTCTTACAGGAACCAACGCAACAAGTGGTTCTGCCAAACTGTTATACCATACTGCTGCTCTCGGTGGACACCCGCAGAGCACTTTAATACTTTCGGGTAACCTTATCGTCACCGGTACAGTAAGTGCGAGTGTGCTTGTTTATGAGAACATCGCAATAATTGATGCGACCGGTTCGACTTTCTTTGGTAATACTAACGACGACACTCATATGCGAACAGGTAGTCTCGTTATTACAACTGTTGGACCTGCCACTCCAACTACAATTTTAAGTGCTAGCACAAGTACAAAAGCTGTGCATATTCAAGGTTTGAATGTTCTATACGAATCTGTAGCCGCTACTGTACAACTGACAGCGGTATACACAGCCAGCACTCCAAGTTATATTATCGGTGTACGCTCTACAGGTAGCGTAGAAATTGAAGTTCCATCGCCGGCAACTTATAAAGCCGGCGCCATACTCTTATTTAAAGATGAAGTCGGACACACTAACGGAACCAATATAAAACTTACAGGCGCCGCCGCAAGCTCGTATTTGATTGATGGTGGTGGAAGCTATACTTTAACTGGTTCAAATCCCGCAATTAGTTTATATTCCAATGGGACCAACTGGTTTGTCTTCTAATTAATATAGGAGGCACCACAAATGGCGTATAACAATTTATCTGGAACAGTAGTACTCCCGGATCGACTGGTCACTCATGATTTAACCCTTCATGAAAATTCTATTTTATCTGGTAATTTAAGCACCTCCGATGGCGCTAATATTATTAATGTTCCTCGCGTTTCTAATGCAACGAATAATGCAATTGTCACAAACGTTGGTGGAGATGCCAATAACTTAATTTGCGAGAGCAATTTAACATTTAACGGTAGTGCGCTTACCGTCATTGGACAAGTGTCTGCGAGCCTAAACATATCAGCCTCATATTTTTATGGCGATGGATCGAAGCTTAGTGGAATTAGTGGTCTCGGCGGAATCTTTACGCAGTTAAACGGCACAACCGCTTTCACCACTAGCAGTGTTACTATCGGCGCCAATACTGCTCCATCACATCCTCTGCATGTCTCCGGAATCAGCCACCTCAGTGGGGGAGTGATTCACAAAAGAGTACGTAAAACAGCCAACTATACAGTTACAACTTCAGATTATATTATTGGAGTAGACACCTCATCTGGCACCCTGCGCTTAACGCTACCATCGGCCGCTTCCGCCCTTGATGGGCAAGCTTGGATCATAAAAGACGAGGGCCGCAACGCCTCAAACAACAATGTAACGATTACGGGGTCTGCAGATTCGGATACAATCGAAGGACAAAAAGAAGTAGTTTTGGAGTCATCTAACGCTTCTGTGCACCTTTATTGCGACGGCGCAAGCAAATACTTTATCTTCTAAAAATTTAAGCTCTTCACCACACTAATTAAAGAACGACGAGGTCTTATGTCCTCGATCAAATATGGGCAACTGCATGCTGCCTATATCATAATAAAAAACTATAATATGGAGGGTTTTTAAATATGGCTTATAAATTTCAAGTAGGTGATTCTATTGTTAGTGGATCACTTACACGTGACGCGGGCGACATCAAAGTCCGCAACCACGCTAATGTTGAGCGTGCGTCAGTCTCTAGAGCGGGTGTTGTATCCGGTTCTGGAGAAGCGGTTTTCGGTTCAATTGATTCCGACGGTGCTATCGATGGTGGTAGCTTCGAGATTGGCGGAACTGCCGTTATTAACGGAAGTCGTCAACTTCAGAACATTGCGTCTTTAGATGCAACAACCGAGGCTACAATCGAAGCGGCTATCGACACTCTTGCTAACCTTGCAAGTGCTGGTACTAACGGCAGCGAGCTTGAGTTCTTAGGTAGTATCGATTCTGCTCAAGGTCTCAAGATCAACAACGTATCTACCATCACATCTGGTCGTGCTATTGAAAACTGCACAACTATTTCGGGGTCCGGTCTTGGCTCATTTGGTCAGGTTCGTACCGATGGCGGAATTACTCAGCAGGGTGTTACGATTCTTTCTACCGGAAAAGCAATTCAAAATGTTGCTAGTGTGGCATTTGTCGGGGCTCTTTCTGGTGCTTTCGGTTCTTCAGCTACTCTTGCCAATGGTAGATTTGCTGTTTCAACCGCAGGTGTCCTTTCTGGGTCCGGCGCTGGTGGCGCAGGTCAGATCGTAATCGGTCCTGGCATGTTCGTCAGCGGTGGATTCGGCAGTAGCTTATCTTTGGCTGACGCCAAGTTTACTGTTTCTGCAGGTGGCAACTTAGTTGCCGGCGGAACTGTGCAGTTATCTGCTATCACTGCTGATACTGCCCTGGATGTTTCTGCTGACGGTCTTTTCTTTAACGACGGTCGTGATGGTACGGTTAAAAACGTAAACATCTCCTCCTTCTGTACTGATATTGCCGGTAGCGGTCTGGTTCAGGCTTCAAACCAGCTTGCCGTTAACGTTGGAAACAACGGTGGTCTTGCTATCACTTCTGATGCTCTTGAGATCACTGGTTCGAACGTCGTCGCTGGTGTTGCCGCAGTTGCAAGTGAGACATTGCTCTTCTTGAACGCTGATGGTACACTTGCTAAAGAAAGCTTTGTTGACTACGCTGCTGCTATTGCAGGTGCTGGTCTCTCGGCTTCCGGTGGTGTTCTTTCCACAGACGCTGGTGCAGTTACACCGGTTAACGACGTCACTGACGTTCTTGCTGAAGGTTACAACTATCTGACAGGTACCCTTGGAGCTTCTGTGAAGCTTCCAATCGATGCCGCTATCGGTGATGTTATCCACGTCAAGAACAGTACTGGTGGTGTTTGTAGCATTGCTCGCCAAAGTAACCACACCATTGATGGCTTGAACTCTATTGTTCTTGAGTCGGCTCGCGGTGCGGTTTCGATGGTCTACGCATTAACCTCTTCCTGGTTACTCGTGTGATACAAGTTTTTCAACTTTGTTGAATCTCTTTGGATGCCCTCCTTGTGGGGGCATCCTTTTTTTTATACTATTTAAATGTGAAAAACTATTTAGAGTGTTAGGAGAAGCTATGGCTTATAATATACTTAAGGGTATCGTCGAGGGCTCGGTCGATCAACATGCGGATCAAGAAATCGGCGGCATTAAGATTTTCAAAAATACCATAAGTGCGAGTGTTTTTTATGATACAGACGCGCAAAGCCCTTGCGCCACTATGAAAGATGTGGCAATCACCAATATAAAAGGCGGTGCGCATAACAGTATTTTAATTTGTGATAAGGATGTTGGTGCACGCTCTCACCACAATTTTACTTTTGATGGCAAAACGTTGAGAGTCCATACTATCGAATCTACAATTCTTAAGGGAGACGCATCAAGCGCTATAAACATTCCTCCAGATCGGTTTGCTGGAACAATACCAGCAAACTTTATTAAATATGGTTCTGGGCTCCAAGATATTCGCGGACAACTTCAGTTAAACTTTGGAGATGGATTAAAGTGCGATGAAAACCAGCTTGAGCTTTCTCTTGGGATCAAATCGGGACTCTGTCACGTAAGCAAAAAATTAGTGATTGACCCTGCAAAAACAGAACCAATCAACACAGCAGGACAAAATCTAGCTGATAACGACATTTTAATTGTAAGTGACGTGTCGAAGGGAGCAACCAAGGGCACAACCTTAGCCAATCTGTATAAGAATTACATAGCACCTAG
>Ga0206126_10003898_pt1 | contig 14810 bp, 10 predicted proteins | sample Helgoland_Spring_5_FD_148621 | JGI IMG/M metagenome (GOLD analysis project Ga0206126, IMG submission 148621) | Pelagic subsurface seawater microbial communities from Kabeltonne, Helgoland, North Sea - Helgoland_Spring_Bloom_20160412_1 | ecosystem: Environmental > Aquatic > Marine > Epipelagic ...
GGCCAGGCGCAAGGAGCCATGAGCCGCTTCTCAGTACCCTGCCGCCGGGCAAGCCGACCTGGTAGAGCACAAAATTCTCTTCTTCCATCTCTACGCTCAGCACAACATGCTCCTTTGAGTCAGTGTCGATCTGTATGCGTTCCAGAAGATGCTTCTTGTGGATGGGGTCCTTTACCGTGATGCGATGCGATGGCAGTGCGAATGCCGTTTCTGCTGTGGAAGCCAACGAATATGTGGCTGGGGCGAGCAGGGCAGCTGATGCTGCAGCTGTTCGTGTTGCGCGACGGATAAGGAAGTGTTTTGCCATGGCGTGCCCGAAAGCGGTTGTGAAGGGCGGGCAAGAAAGCACGCTATTCACAATTGCGCAAGGAAATACACTGTTGAAATGTTGATAACCCACTTATAGTACTAGTTATCAGCGTAAAGAAATTAACAATTAGCGCATCTTCTGCCGCTTGAGCAGATAGGCCGTCAATACAGGATTGACCCCTTTGGCAATGTCCACCTCTACCCAGTCAATCCCTGCGGAACCGCACCTTACATCGAGATCGCGCCGCAAACTTGACATCTTTGACACATAGGCTTCTCGGACTTCTGCTGGATTGGCTCGGACCTCTTCCCCACTCTCCAAATCGATGAAAGTGGTCGGGCGGTCAGCAAAATCGAACCGTTGCTCGGTCTGTTCGTCCAAGACGTGAAACACCACAACTTCATGCTTGGCATGGCGCAAGTGCGCCAAAGCTGCAAATACAGCATCGAGGTCTTGTGTGCGGTCGAGCATGTCGCTGAACAGCACGACGAGCGAGCGCTTGGACGTGGCTTCCGCGATGGTGTGGATGGCCTCGATGGCTGCGGTTTCTCCGCCGCCTTGGCCTACTCCTGCGAGCACCCTTTCAAGCTCAGCATACATCAGGTGCTGGTGGGCCTGGGTGGAACGGGCCTTGTGGTGAGCGTGCAAGCTGCTGTCAAACAAGCTCAAGCCCACTGCGTCGCGTTGGCGCTTAAAGAGTTCAATCAATGTGGCCGCCGCGTGGGTGGCAAACTTGATCTTGTTCATCCCCGTTTCTGGCGACACATCGGCCGGGTAGTACATCGAGCCGGAGGTGTCGATCACAATCTGACAACGCAGGTTGGTCTCTTCCTCGTAGGTCTTCACATAGAAGCGGTCAGACCGCGCATACAACTTCCAGTCGATGTGCCGCATGCTCTCCCCGGGGTTGTACAGCCTGTGTTCGGCGAACTCTACGCTGAACCCGTGGTACGGACTGCGGTGCAAGCCCGTGATAAAGCCTTCCACCGCTTGCTTGGCGAGGAATTCAAGGGATCCGATCTGGCGGAACTGGTGGGGCTGTAGGTTGATGGGCACGGCTGCTTCAAAGATACGGACACGAAAACGCCCCGCTGTATGGCGGGGCGTTTCCAATACTGGATTCGTTGAGGCCTTAGGCCATCAGCTTCTCAAGCTTTTCTGTCAGCACGTTCTCGGGAACTGCTCCGACCGACTTGTCGACCACTTCGCCGTTCATTAAGAACACGATGGTGGGAATGGAGCGCACGCCAAACTTCATACTGATTTCTTGGTTGGAGTCGACGTCGACTTTGCCGACGACGGCTTTTCCTTCGTAGTCACCTGCGATTTTCTCGACGACGGGACCGACCATGCGGCAAGGGCCACACCATTCTGCCCAGAAGTCGACCATCACGGGCTTGTCCGTGTTCATCACGACTTCTTCGAAGTTTGCTTCGTTGATTTCAATAGCCATGGGGAGCGTTATTTGAATTCAAATTTAGCCGGCCTTGGTTAGCCCAAGGGGGCTCGAGTCGCCAAAGGGTGTCAACTTATCCACCGCTTGTGACAACCTTGTATTCTACACCCTCCAAAGCCTCCAGTCCTTCAAGCAACTCAGAGGAGAGTGCCACGCGCTTTCTCCGCGATGGCATTTCCAGTACGGCCTCAGGATGGTGCAACTCTACTGTGACCCCTACCCCTCCTTGATTGGACTCGATCAAGGCGCACACTTGCTCCACCAATCCACTGTCCAACTTGGCCAGGTTGACCTGTACCCTGAGCCTTCCCGCCATCTTCTCCAGTACGTCGGAGAGCAGCTCGATGCGGGTGACTTTGAACTCGAGCTCGTCCGCCCCACGGAACTGCTTCATCTGGACCTTGCCCTTGATGAAGAGGAACCAGCCCGAGACCATGTATTCCCTGAACTTCAGGTAGTCATCGCGCCAAAACATCATGCGCTGAGAGCCGTGGTAATCCTCTACGGTCATCCCGCCCCAAGGCCGGCCGTTCTTGCCGATTTTATGCTCGGCCTCTGTGACCATACCTCCGAATGAAATGGTGCGACCCCGGGCCGCGACCATGTCTTCTAGATTGGACAATCCTCCGGGCGTACAAAACTGGTCGAGCTGCACCTTGAACTCGTCCAGTGGGTGGCCCGAGAGGTAGACCCCGACCACTTCCTTTTCGCGGGCGAGTTTGTCAAACGGATCCCATTCATCACATACAGGCACTGGAGGTTCAGGGATCTCCATGGCTCCGGAGTCACCGCCAAACAGTGAAGCTTGTGAGGAATTCTCGCTCTCCTGTGTGGCTTGTCCGTAACGGATGGCCAACTCAATGGTGGTCCGCCCCTTGGTGTCTTCTGCAAAACATTGGGAGCGGAAAATGGCTTGTGGCAAATCGTCAAAACCACCCCCACGGGCCAAAGCTTCGAACACGCGCTTGTTGCAGTCCTTCAGGTTGACCTTGACCGCGAAGTCAAAAATGCTCTTGTACGGCTCCTCATTGCGGCTCTCCACTATGGAAGCCACCGCTCCTTCTCCTACGCCGCTCATAGCGCCCAAGCCAAAACGGATGGCACCCTCAGCATTCACCGCAAACTTGAATTCGGATTCGTTGACATCGGGTCCCAACACCGGGGTCCCCATGCGCCGGCATTCCTCCATGAAGAAGGTCACCTTTTTGATGTCCGACATGTTGTTGGACAATACGGCTGCCATAAACTCCGCGGGGTGGTTGGCCTTGAGGTAGGCCGTTTGATAGGCCACCCAAGCATAGCACGTTGAGTGCGACTTGTTGAAGGCGTAACTGGCAAAGGCCTCCCAGTCTTTCCAAATTTTCTCGAGTACCTCGGTATCATGGCCCCGCTCTCCGCCTCCTTCGAGAAACTTGGGCTTCATCTTGGCGATCAAGTCCGCCTTCTTTTTGCCCATCGCCTTCCGCAAGGTGTCCGCCTCGCCCTTGGTGAATCCTGCCAATTTTTGGCTGAGCAGCATCACCTGCTCTTGGTATACGGTAATGCCGTAAGTCTCGGCGAGGTACTCTTCGCAGGCATCGAGGTCGTACTTGACCGGCTCCTGACCGTGTTTCCGCCGCACAAAGGCCGGAATGTATTCCAATGGACCTGGGCGGTACAGGGCGTTCATGGCGATCAAATCCGCAAACTCCGTGGGCTTGAGGTCTTTGAGGTAACGCTGCATTCCGACCGACTCGTACTGGAAAATGCCCACGGTATCGCCGCGTTGGAACAGCTCGTAAGTGGCCTCGTCGTCCAAAGGGAACGCCTCGGGGTCGAGCTCAACACCGCTGCGCTTCTTGACATTGCGCACGGCGTCTTTGATGATGGTGAGGGTCTTCAACCCCAAGAAATCCATCTTGAGCAAGCCCGCGTCTTCCGCCACCGAGTTGTCGAACTGCGTGCACACCATGTCGCTGTCCTTGGCCGTAGCTACCGGAACGAACTTGGTGATGTCGTCTGGGGTGATGATGACCCCGCAAGCATGGATGCCGGTGTTGCGTACCGAGCCTTCGATCACGCGGGCCTTCTTGAGCACTTCTGACTCCAGCCCATGACCGTCGTGAATGGCTTTGATGGCATTGACCTGATCCAGCCCTTCCTGGCCACGCAGCTTGTCTTTGAGCGACTTGTCGTCCAACTTGAACAGCTTGGACAACGAGATGTCGGGCATCTGCTTGGACAGTCTGTCTGCATCGCCCAAAGGCAGTTCCATAACCCGGGCCGTGTCCCGAATGGAACTCTTGGCCGCCATGGTGCCATACGTGATGATTTGCGCCACTTGATTGGCGCCGTATTTGTCGATGACGTAGTCGATGACCCTGCCCCGGCCCTCGTCGTCAAAGTCGATGTCAATATCTGGGAGTGAGACCCTGTCCGGGTTCAAGAAGCGCTCAAACAGAAGGTCGTAAGCGATGGGGTCCACATTGGTGATACCCGTGCAATAGGCCACGGCACTTCCTGCGGCAGAACCACGGCCGGGCCCTACACTCACCCCCATCTCTCGGGCGGCCGTGGTGAAATCCTGTACGATCAAGAAATACCCAGGGTACCCTGTTCGCTCGATCGTCTCGAGTTCAAAGTCAAGGCGCTGCCGCACCTCCTCCGTGATCTCTTCGTACCGCTTCTCCGCTCCTTTGTACGTCAGGTGCCTGAGGTAAGCATTCTCTCCACGCTTGCCTTTGTCCTCTGCGTCTTTGGGGTCCACAAACTCTTGCGGGATGTCAAAAGCAGGCAGCAAGACGTCGCGCTCCAACACATACCCTTCGCATTGGTCTACAATGTCACGAACGGTGTGAAAGGCTTCGGGAACGTCCGCAAAGAGCCGCTTCATTTCCTGTGGCGACTTCAAATAGAACTCGTCATTGGGCAATCCAAAGCGGAACTCCCTGCCCCTTTTGCCCACGTAACGCTTGGGTTGGCTCACGTTGGCCGCGTCCTTCACGCACAACAAAATATCGTGGGCATCGGCTTCCTTCCGGGTCGTGTAGAAGCTGTTGTTGGCCGCGATGTAACGGACATCGTGCTTGCTGCACATCTGAAGCAGGAAGTCATTGACCACCTTTTGTTCCTCCAGTCCGTGACGGTTGAGCTCGGCATAAAAATTCGGACCGAATTCAGCCTTCCACCACAAGAAAGCCTCTTCGGCTTGGCGGTCCCCCACATTGAGCAGCAAACTGGGCACCTCACTGAACAGACCGCCTGTGGTCACGATCAGGTCTTCCTTGTACTCCAGAAGTTGCTCCCGGTCAATCCGCGGCACGTAGTAGAAGCCATCGGTATAGGCCAGTGAACTGAGCTTGGCCAACCGGTGATAGCCCGCGCGGTTCTTCGCGAGCATGACAATGGGGTAGCCGTCGTCTTTTTTGGATCGGTCGGCGTGGTCTCTGCACACATTGAGCTCTGCCCCGACAATGGGCTTGATCCCCGCCTTGTTGGCGGCCCGAACAAAGTGAAAGGCCCCCATCATATTTCCCCTGTCAGTCAGCGCCATGGCGGGCATGCCGGCTTCAACAGCATGGTCGATCAGGGCCTGTACGCTCGAAGTGGCCTGGAGTACGCTGAATTGGCTGTGGACGTGCAGGTGAGAAAAGGGCACGTCATCTATTGCCGCCGCAGAAGAAGCGGCTACAGGCTGACTGCCCGATGGCGATTTACGGGGTTGGACGGTGGCGGATGGCTGCTGGGCTTGGGCAAAGTTGGCCACCTCCAATTGGGGCGCCTCATACTGAACCGCACTTCCTTTGGGAAAGCCCTCTCTCTGGATTACCCCGTGCTGGACCAAAGCAAAAAAGCACTTGGCCGTGGCGTCTACGTCATAAGCGGCATCGTGGGCATCACCAAACCCTGTACCAAACAGCTTCTGGTGGAGCTCGGTCAAAGTGGGCCATTTGAACTTGCCGCCCCTTCCTCCCGGAATCGCGCAAAATTCTGTGGCTTCATCCTTGGAGTCGATCAGGGCCTTGTTGGTGACGCGCTCGGCGCTGGCACCGCGGCGGATCCACTCCGCCCCCATGATGCTCACGTCAAAGCTGATGTTGTGGCCCATCACGAAATCAGCACGGTCAAGATCCCGCCCAAACTCTTCGAGCACACTGTCTAAATCGATCCCCTCAGCTTCGGCTCGGTCGGTCGTGATGCCGTGTACTTTGGCCGCGTTGAAAGGGATGGTAAAGCCGTCCGGGCGCACGATTCGATTGCCCCTGGACACCAACTTCCCTTCTGGCGTGTGCAGCTGCCAGGCGAGTTGAACCAGCCGGGGCCAGTTCTCCCCATCGGTCAACGGCGCATTCCAGTCGCGCGGCAGGCCGGTGGTCTCGGTATCATAGACGAGAATCATTGGAGCAATTTCGGCCATTTAGATGGCCCAACCGCGGATTGTGGATACCCGGTGAATTGAACATCACCGGGCGCCATTTGCTTTAGAGGGTACACCATTGCACGAATGACGACTTCCACTCCCCTCCCCAGCGGTGCATTTGAACGGGCCGCGCACAACGACACCATTGGTGACAACCATGTTGGCACCTCGGTGGATACCCCATTGCGTGCGGATGCATTTGCGTTGTCGGATGCAGAAAAGATGGCGCGCATCGCTCCATTGTTCAAGGAGATCATGGAGACTTTAGGGCTTGACTTGACCGACGACAGCTTGGCTGGCACCCCCAAACGTGTCGCCAAGATGTATGTGCAAGAGATTTTTCGTGGTCTGAATCCAGAAAACCACCCCGTGTGCAAGACGTTCAACAACACCTACCAGTATGGGGAGATGTTGGTCGAGAAGGACATTAACTTGAATTCAACCTGTGAGCATCACTTCTTGCCGATTGCCGGTCGGGCCCATGTCGCTTACAAGTCTTCTGGGCAAGTCATTGGCTTGAGCAAGATCAACCGTTTGGTGGACCATTATGCCAAGCGTCCTCAGGTTCAAGAGCGCTTGACTCGCCAGATTGCGGAGGCTCTTAAATCCATTTTGGACACCGAAGATGTTGCGGTGATTATAGAAGCCAAGCACATGTGTGTTTCAAGCCGGGGCATTGAAGACGAGCAAAGTTCAACCGTGACTGCGGACTACCACGGGACTTTTAAAGACCCTGCGGTGCGGCGTGAATTTTTGGACCACATTCGCGGCTGATTGGTTTTCCAGTTGAAAAGGTTGTTAGACCGCTGGTCACTGCCTATCTTCGCGCCCCATTTTCACAAGTATCAACAACGGGGTTTCGGACCCTTCTAAAACGTTTTTCAAATGGCAACACGCCTCCGCCTCCAACGTCACGGTAAGAAAGGGAAGCCCTTCTTCCATCTTGTAGCTGCCGACGCCCGCGCAAAACGCGACGGTCGTTTTATCGAGAAAGTCGGTACCTATAACCCCAACACCAACCCCGCCACGATTGACATCGTGCACGATCGCGCCCTCTATTGGTTGCAGGTTGGTGCAGAAATGTCCCACACTGCCCGCGCCATCTTGAAGTACAAAGGTGTGGTGTACCACAACCACTTGCTGAACGGCGTCAAAAAAGGAGCCCTCACCGAGGAACAGGCCCAGGCCAAGTTTGAGGAGTGGTTGCGTGAGAAAGAAGGCAAAGTGGCCTTGGCATCCAATAAGCTTGCTGCTGCGGCAGACGAAGCCCGCGCCAAGGCGCTTGCTCAAGAGAAAGAGGTGAACGACGCACGTGCAAAGGAGCTCGCTGGAAAGCAAGCTGAGTTGGCCGCTGAAGCTGCTGCCGCACAGGCCGCTGCAGAAGCTGCTGCTGCTCCTGCTGAAGAAGCTCCGGCTGCTGAAGAAGCTCCCGCTGCTGAAGAAGCACCCGCTGCCGAAGAAGCACCCGCTGCCGAAGAAGCACCTGCTGCTGAAGAGGCACCCGCTGCCGAAGAAGCACCTGCTGCTGAAGAAGCTCCCGCTGCTGAAGAAGCTCCCGCTGCTGAAGAAGCACCCGCTGCTGAAGAAGCTCCCGCTGCTGAAGAAGCTCCTGCTGCTGAAGAAGCACCCGCTGCTGAAGAGGCACCCGCTGCTGAAGAAGGCAACGAGGAGAAGGAAGGCTAATCTCCTTCTTCAACACAACGATATTGGAAGCCACCTTCGGGTGGCTTCTTCATTTACAGACAATCCCGAAATTTGTACGATGGCGATCACGGACGACATGTTTGAATTGGGACGCACCTTGAAGCCCCATGGCCTCAAAGGCGAGGTTGCCATCAAATTGGACGTTGACGTTCCCCAGCACTACGCCTCTCTGGACATGGTGTGGGTGGAGCGTCAAGGCACATTGGTTCCCTATACGATTCAATCCATCTCCATTCGCCCCAAGACGACGGTGGTGCAGTTCGACGGCGTGCTGGATGTGGATGCGGCAGCAGCCCTCTCTGGTCACAGGCTGCTGCTCCCGGTAGCGGCTTTGCCTCCTTTGACCGGATTGAAGTTCTATTACCACGAAGTAGTAGGATATGCACTCTTCGATGTACAGTTCGGTGCTCTGGGAACCATTTCTACTGTAATGGACCTTCCTGGCAATCCGCTCTTCAAGACGTCGCAAGACGGAAAGGAGGGCTTCTTCCCCATTAAGGACGAAACCCTGGTTTCGATCAACCGTGACACGCAGACCATAGAGGTCAAGATGCCCGAGGGCCTCCCCGAACTGTATTTTGGCTAGACCTCACTGTAGGCTGTTTCCTGTTCAAAAGTGGGACAGTCAGCATTCGCCTTGAACGGTCTGTGTATACTGGGTTTGCGAGGGCTGTCAAAACTGTCCCCCATTCTTGGTGAAGAAGTCTGTTCAGATGGGGTAGCGCAGCTGTGAGCGTTCGATAGCTTGGTATCACGCTTCGGATCGCTCAGCCGCTCAAGGGATCGCCTTTTGATTCTGATGTTCGGACCTGAACAATCCACAACAGATCTGACCTTGACGACCAAGAATCCCTTTCTCGCCCCAGAGCACCAAGCGCAACACAAGGCAACAACACCGGCAGCCCCTGCCCCACTTGCCAGCCCCTCCGCGCCGCCTGCATCCGATAGTGTCAACAAAAAGGACTTGCGCACCAAGGTTTTTGTCATCGACACTTCTGTGTTGCTCCACGACCACAACGCCATCAGGAGCTTTGAAGACAACAGAATTGCCATTCCCATCACGGTTTTAGAAGAGCTCGACACCTTCAAGGTGGGCAACGACACCAAGAATTTTGAAGCCCGGGAGTGCATCCGGATCATCGACCAACTGAGCAAGGACTTCACCTTACAAGATTGGATCCCCTTGGACAATGAAGGCGCTGGGCATTTGCGCATTGTGCTGAGCTCAGAAGGCCATCCCAGCGGGTTGGACGCTGCTCGGGTATTTGACAAGAAGACCAACGACCATAAGATTTTGAGCGCGGCGCTCCAGTTGCAGCACGACGAGCCGGACATGAAGGTTGTTCTGGTCTCCAAAGACATCAACTTGCGCCTCAAGGCCAAGGCGCTCAGCCTTCCCGCTGAAGATTTCAAGACGGGAAAGGTGAAGGACAAGCAACACCTATACAGCGGAAAAACCCTCCTCGAGGATGTGGATGCCGACGTGGTGCGCAAGATGTACGTGTCTGGTCAAACCCGGAAAATCAGCGTCCTGGGGAAGAACCGCAAAAACAACCATTTCTACATTCTCCGGAACCAGTCCGCTTCTGCACTGGGCTTTTTTAGTGAGTCCAATAGGTTCATCGAGCGCGTAGACAAGAGCTACGCCTATGGGATCAAACCCAAGAATGCGGAACAGGCCTTTGCATTGCATGCCATTTTGAATCCAGACATTCATTTGGTCACGGTAAGTGGTGTGGCCGGTACGGGGAAAACCCTCTTGGCTTTGGCGGGCGCATTGGAGCAGAAAAACCGCTACGACCAGATCATATTGGCACGCCCCATTGTACCGCTGAGCAATAAGGACTTGGGGTTCTTGCCCGGTGACGCCGAGGACAAGGTCAACCCATACATGCAGCCACTGTGGGACAACCTGAACTTCATCAAGAGCCAGTTCGGACAGAATGAGCGGAAATTCAGAGCGATTGAGGAAATGCGCGCAGAGGGCAAAATCACCATCTGCCCATTGGCGTATATCAGAGGCCGGAGCCTGTCCAATGTCATTTTCATTGTGGATGAGGCCCAGAATCTGACGCCCCACGAGGTCAAGACCATCATTACCCGTGCTGGAGAGAATTCCAAAATCATCCTAACGGGAGATGTGCGGCAGATTGACACCCCTTATCTGGACGAACAGTCCAACGGCATGAGCTATGTGATCGACCGACTCAAGGGACGAGAGTTGTTCGCCCATGTCACATTGGACAAGGGAGAACGAAGCGATTTGGCCAACCTTGCCAACGAACACCTCTGAGGTTAGCACCGGGTTTTTCTTCACGTTCTGGCGAATCTCTCCCGCATTTCCTCGCATGGAGAGGCGCGAACAAATCCAGCGTTGGCGTTGGTGAAGCCAAGGTAAAACGTGGCATTTCAAAGGGTTGTTTCGGGATGACAATCATCCAACAATCCCATGCGTTACCCTTCCTTTCTCTCTCTACTTGTATTGATGGCCACATCTCCTGTGGTCGCTTTTTCTCAAAACACCGCAACAGGTGGATGTCCCACAGAGCTCGATGGCGACGGTGTGGTCGGCATGTCTGATCTGCTCATTGTACTGGCCGACTTTGGTACCACTTGCCACGAAGGGCCACCTTCCTCTGGCCCATGGCCCACCCTCTATTTCTCTGAGCTGCATTACAACCCTGCTTCTGTCCAAGGCAGCGACAGTGAGTTCGAGTTCTTGGAACTGTACAACCCCGATAGCTCGGCAGTGGATTTGGAGGGCTGGTCACTTTCTGAAGGGCTTTCGTTCACCTTTCCTTCCGGAGCCGTGATTGATGCTGGCGGTTTTGTGGTCGTCACTGCCCATGCTGTGACCTACTCAGGGTTGGGCTATCCCGTGTACGATTGGGGCTCTGGGGGGCTGCACAATTCCGGCGAATTGCTGGCCCTTCGCGCACCAGATGGCCAGGTCGTAGAGTCGGTGACTTATTCGGATTCAGGCGATTGGGATGGCGCTCCAGATGGGCTCGGGCCTTCGTTGGAGCGCCTATTTCTATCGGGTGATCCCAGCTCCCCTGACCAGTGGTCGGCGTCCATCAATGTTGGCGGCACTCCAGGAGCCATCAACAGCCTCTGGGTGGATTGATTGTTTCGGTTTCAGGAGAGGCGGACCGCTTTGCCGTCGAGCACGACCTCAAGCGGTTCTCCCTCCTGGAGCTGGACCCGGGTGCCTTCAGCATCCACAGACACTTTGAGCTGACGGCCTCTGAACTGAAGCTGGAAGCTGTAGCTGCCCCATGCTTTTGGCAGCATGGCATTGAAATGAGGCTTTCCATCGCGAACCCGGAAGCCTCCGAACCCTTCGATTACGCTCATCCACGTTCCTGCCATACTGGTGATGTGCAAGCCTTGATAGGCCTCATTGTTGTAATCATCCAGGTCAAGCCGTGCTGTGCGGAGGTACATTTCTACGGCCTTGGTTTCAAGGCCCAGTTTGGCCGCGAGCACCACGTGTACACAAGGACTCAAGCTGCTCTCGTGGACGGTTCTGGGCTCGTAAAACTCAAAATTCTCCCGGTGGGTGGCTGTGTCAAATGCGTCTTCAAAAAAGTACAAGCCTTGCAAGGTGTCAGCCTGCTTGATGAATACCGAACGCAGAATGCGGTCCCAGCTCCAATGCTGGTTGATGGGGCGCTCTGTATCGGGCAGGTCTGCTGCCATCTCTTGGGCTTTGTCCATAAAGCCATCCTGCTGCAAGAAGACGCGTGTTCCCTCGAGTTCTGGATAGTACATCCCAGCCGATACAGCTTCCCAATGGGGACGCTCCTTGGCTTCGTCGAACTGCCAATGGGCCGATGCTGCGCTCAAGGCGACTGGCGCGTGGGCCTTCATCCATTCCAACGCGTCACATGCCTGCTGTAAGCACCATGCAGCCAAATAGTTGGTATACCAGTTGTTGTTGACGTTGTTCTCGTATTCGTTCGGGCCCGTCACCCCCAAAATCACCCATGCACTTTTGGCCTCTGACCAGTTCACACGTTGTGCCCAGAATCGGGCCACACCAAGGATGACCTCCCAGCCTCCTTCCGCCATATAGGCTTCGTCCCCTGTGTATCGGATGTAGTTGTGGATGGCATACACCATGGCCCCATTGCGGTGAATCTCCTCGAAGGTGATCTCCCATTCGTTGTGGCACTCCTCGCCGTTCATGGTGACCATGGGGTACAAGGCGGCTCCGCCATCGAACCCCAGTTTGGCCGCGTTTTCAATGGCCCTATCCAGGTGATTGCGGCGGTATACGAGCAACTGCCTCGCTACACCTTGTGGATGGGTACCGAGATAGAATGGCAGGCAATACGCCTCGGTATCCCAGTAGCTTGCCCCACCGTATTTCTCGCCTGTAAATCCCTTGGGACCAATATTCAGGCGCGGATCATCTCCAGTAAACGTTTGGTTCAGGTGGAAGATGTTGAAGCGGATGGCCTGTTGTGCGGCATCGTCACCCGTTATGGTTACATCGGACCGCTCCCAAATCCGCTCCCAGGCCATCATGTGGTCCTGTAATGCGGCGCTCCAGCCCAGGGCCACGGCCTCCTCCACCTTCTGCTCTGCCTTTTCTAGGATGGACTCCTTGGAGTGGTCCATGCCCCTCAACAGACTGATGGTCTTGTCGACCACACAACGTGAACCGGCTTCTACTGCGCATTCGAACCGCACGGCGTGACCATGCTTCATGGGCAAGGCCGAGCCCTCTAATGAGCGAGAGTCAAACCAAGCCGTGGCGCGCATGGCATGGCTGACTTGGAACCCCGTTTTTCTGGTCGTGACCGTCAGATGACCGCCTGTAGCGTCACCGCTTGCAGCGTTCACCTCCCAAAACCGCTCGTCCCAATTGGCATCTTCGTTGGTGACGTCCCCATCCATGACCGGTTCCAGCGTCAAGGTGCCGCTGCCGTCCAAAACATCCACTGAATAGCGTAGGAACGCTGTTTCGACATCTGCCATGCTGCAGAAGCGCTGGGCTTTTACAGAGAGGTGCATCCCTCCGACGCTCACTTCGAATGTCCGGGTTAGCAGACCGCGTAACATGTCGAGTTCCCGCCTAAAATGAAGGGGGGCATGGGTGGCCAGATCGAGCTCTTCTCCGTTTGCACAAAGTCGGATGGTGGTCCAGTCTGGTGCGTTGAGCACCTTGGCGAAGTATTCCGGATATCCGTTCTTCCACCACCCCACCTTGGTCTTGTCGGGGTAGTATACCCCGCCTACATAGCTGCCCCTCAGCGTGTCGCCTGTATACGCTTCTTCATGGTTTGCGCGCTGGCCAAAGCGCCCATTTCCAATGCTAAAAATGGATTCGGACGCGCGTTGGCGCTCCGGATGAAAACCGGACTCGACAATCTTCCAAGGGTCTACATCGAGGTACCTCCGCATGGTTCAGAAAGGTAGGGTCAGGAAAGGTGCTCTTCCAATTTGGAAAGGGTGAACCCTTCAAAGCCCGAGATGACCACTTCGGCTTGGGACAGGACTTCCTGCTTGCCCACCCCTACCGCTCGGAATTTGCCATTTAAAGCTGCTTGGATTCCTGCCACGGCATCTTCAAACACCACACAGTCTTGGGGGGCAAAACCGAAGTAATGAGCGCCTTTCAGAAAGACCTCGGGATCGGGCTTAGAAAACGTGATGCCGTTTCCGTCGACGACCACCTCGAACCGATCGGCAATGCCGCAAAGATCCAGAATCAAGGCGGCATTGCGGCTGCTTGAGCCCAACCCCACTTTTACACCCGCTCCCAGAAGTTCGTCGATGAAGTCCACCACCCCAGGGAACAATTCCGCGGATGACATGGTCTCAACCAACTCGAGATATTGCGCGTTCTTGCGTTCCATCAGGCGCACTTTGGTGTCATTGTCCAACACCAATCCGCCTTTCTCCAAGATGTATTCGAGTGATCCCACCCGGCTCACGCCTTTGAGTTGCTCGTTGTCCTCGTGGGTGTAAGGAATACCTAGCTCGTCGGCAAGGCGCTTCCAACCTGTAAAGTGGTATTTCGCAGTGTCTACGATGACGCCGTCAAGGTCGAACAGGCAGGCTTTGGGGGTAAATGCCATGAACTGGAAGGTCAGGATTCCACGTGAGGCAAGATGTGCTTTAAGTGATAGGCGGCCAAACCATCGATGGGCTTCTTGATGATTTGTCCCACTTCGATGCCATCCTTGGCGCACTCAGCTCTTAATTCCTCTTGAAAATGATAGGCCACACTGCCGATGAAATGCACAGGCTCATTGGTCCAGCCATCAAAACACTTGACGTGCACATCTATAAACGCCCTAAAACCTTCTGCAAGCCAGGCTTTGAACATGGGCTCAGATTTGTGCTTGCCAATGAAGGTCATGAAACTCGCCAGGAAGACGTTGGGGTCTTCCTTTAAGTAAACGCGGTCCACGATATCGTCCTTTGTCAACCCGTACATCGCGTCAAAGTCCGCTTCGATTTCAGCAGGCAATTGGTGGTATAGCTTAGCGGCCAGCAGTTTCTTACCGTGCCAACTCCCACTCGCCTCATCTCCCAAGATGTAGGCCAATGCGGGCACCTCCTCACTCACCGTGGAGCCGCTGAAGTGACAGCTGTTGGACCCTGTTCCGATGATGCATGTTATGCCAGGCCGGCCATCGTAGGTGCTAAACGCCGCGCCCACGAGATCGTGATCGACCGTGACCGCGGCTTGCTTGAATACCCGCTGCAGCCCTTCTTCGATGATGGCACACAAGGGCGCCGAGCTGCTTCCAGCACCATAGAAAAACACGTGGGTCACTTCGCTCTGAATGGCTTCCACATCGGCATGCGCTGACATGACCTCCTCCACCTTGTCCGCAGAATGGAAGTAAGGGTTGAAACCCATGGTATGAAATTCCATGACTTCCTTTCCGGAGGCGTCAAGAAGCTGCCAATCACATTTAGTC
>Ga0206126_10003899_pt1 | contig 14806 bp, 15 predicted proteins | sample Helgoland_Spring_5_FD_148621 | JGI IMG/M metagenome (GOLD analysis project Ga0206126, IMG submission 148621) | Pelagic subsurface seawater microbial communities from Kabeltonne, Helgoland, North Sea - Helgoland_Spring_Bloom_20160412_1 | ecosystem: Environmental > Aquatic > Marine > Epipelagic ...
CACCGTATCCTCAGCACGCAGGCTGTGTTTGAGCCGCTGAGCAGCCTGCTTTAACAAAAGGTCACCAAAGTCATGGCCCAGGGTATCGTTAAGGCTTTTAAAATTATCCAGATCGAGAAACAGCAGTGCCGCTTTTTGGCCTGTGCGGCCGCTAGTCGCGACGGCTTGAGATAGTCGGTCCATCAGCAGCCGTCTATTTGGCAGACCGGTCAGCGGATCAAAAAATGCCAGGTTGTAGATTTCATCGGCATCCTTTTTATTTCTGGTGATATCTGAGAAAGCCAGCACGTAATTACTCGTCTTTCCCTTATCTGCGCCCAGTTTACTCGTGCCTGCCTTTGCATCTCTAATCGCAGTTACCGTCAGATGCAGCGGAACCGCATCACCATTTTTACGTCGACCCCAGACTTCACCCTCCCAGCCATCACTCTCTTCGACAAATTTGCATATAGAGGCATAAAATTCTTTATCGTGCTGATCGGAATGGAGTAGCTGGGGAGAGCGTCCAACAACCTCTTCTGCGGAGTAACCGGTAATATCTACAAAGGCTTTATTGACGCGCAGAATATTAGCCTCGCCATCGGCAATAACAATTCCCTCCTGACTGTTGAAGGTGATCGCCGAGACGCGCAACTCCTCAATATATTTATCCCTCTCGGTAAGATCCCTAACAAAGCCGGTAAAAACATACTCGCCATAGCGCTTAAGGGCAATCACAGCAACTTCAATAGGAATTCTTTGGCCATCGACACGCACCGCCATCATTTCAAAGCGGTCAGCTTTTATGCTTTTGATATCGTTGTTTATAAACTGCTTTAAACGCCCTTCAATAGCGCTGTGTTCGCGCGGCTCAACCACCAACTCAAGAATGCTCTTACCCTGTGCATAGGGAGCAGAATAGCCAAAGATAAGCTCAGCTCTGGGATTCCAGTAAATCACCTTGCCCGCCTGATCAACCGAGATAACCGCATCCAGAGCCATATCGAGAATCCGTCGCGAGAGTATTTCAGATTCAACACGCAGCCCGACCTCCTGCTCCAATGAGATAGCAGTCTCCTCAACCTCCACTTCCAACTGATTGTTTTTATCTGATAGCATCCCCTGTGAATCTTGCAGAGTCTTATAGCTGTGGCGCAACTCTATCTGCCGCATAATAAGCAGGCGCAGGATCTCAAGAGCGGCTTTCTGGGATTTTGATAATGTGCGCGGACTGTAGTCGAGAACACAGAGAGTTCCCAGAGTATGGCCATTGGATGCGGTTAACGGCGCACCGGCATAAAAACGAATTTTTGGTTCTTCAATCACCAGCGGATTGTCGGCGAAACGCTTATCCAGACGGGCATCTGGAATCTCCATAATCTCGTCAGGCTTTAAAATACTGTGGGTACAAAACGCCATTTCCCTGCTGGTTTCATCGACATCTAGTCCGATTTTGGATTTAAACCACTGGCGGTTTTCATCGACAAGAGAAACCAGAGCAACCGGCACATTACATATCTGCGCAGCCAGAGCTGTAAGCTCATCAAACTCCACCTCCGGCTCTGTATCAAGTAGATCCAGACTGTGCAGGGTTGCGAGACGTTGCATCTCATTGGCTGGGCGTGGCGCTTCCATAGCGGCTTCAGCCTATGCCTGTGCTTTTGACAACGGCGGCGAATAAAACCTGATCTAGATAATCCATATCCATCAACGTTTCTCCCTATCAATCGCGGCAGCGGCCTATCCAATCTGAGCCACCTCGCTCTAATTTTAGACTTTCCTCCCCAGCCCAGTTCATGTAACTGTAGACCAATCTCTAACCAGAGATAGTATTTAGCCGGCAGATGGCAAGTCGGAGGCCTAAAGCCAGCCCGGATTATTGAATGGTAAGCAAAAAAAAGCCCCGCATCACAGCGAGGCCTTCTAGAGATATCACTCTCTAGATACTTAATTCACTTTATACCTAGACACGAATATAGGACTGAACAACTTCAACACCATCAATCATAAATATCTGGGTCATATGATTGGCATCCGCCAACTCTATTTTTAGCGGATGATCTGTGCCTGAATAGCCCTCAAGAGTGCTAGTCATAACGGTCTCGGTAATTGTCCCCGAGCTGTCGCCGCGAATTGAACCAAAACCAAAGTTCTTAAAGCTTTTCCCTTTGTAATCATAGCGCTGGAAGAAAATATAATGTCCACCACCAATCAGTTTCATCTCGGTGAAATTTGACCACTCGGCATTTTCGCTCTCCCTGGCCTGCGACATCCACAGCCCATCAACAGCTGTTTTCTCGGTAGACAGGGTTTCCCACACCTCATCCAGATCATAGGTGCCGCCATCAGCAGACGGCATACCCCGGACAATTTGCGTAAACCCGGCCTCGGTGGACTCAAGCGCTATCTGAAAACTCAACCCCTCGACAGACCCTTCCTGATTGGCAATCGGGGTTTCAGTCAAAACACCATCGACCCAATGGGCATAGCCAGTAGCCGCATCAATCATATTTGTCTGCTCGTCGAAAAAGGCAAACATAAAGCGGTTATTGGCATATATCTTCATCTGGTCGCGCAACAGTTTAGAGGTTTCACCCTCAACCGTTCTTATCACGCCATCGAGTATATAGGCGCCATCGTCAATACCTGGGCTGGCATCCAGTGAGGAAGGCTCGGATTGCATAAATTATTACCTTATTGTGAGAAGCTTTGGTTGTGAATAAGATTGATCATATAGTATCTCAATGCGGGGATTGGCGTAGAATAAGACCCGCCGGTCTAACTCGCTTTAGACCCCATTCAACTTTTTTGATCACACATTTTTTACAAACAAAGCCAAAGAGAAACATTATGACAACCGCCACCGAACTGGAAGCCGCAACCTTTCGCAGACTGCTAAAACACCTGGATGATAATAAGGATGTGCAGAATATTGATTTAATGATACTCGCGGGGTTTTGTCGCAACTGTTTAAGTAAATGGTATCTTGCCGCTGCCGAAGAGCGCGATATGGAAATGAGCCATGACCAGGCCCGCGAAGCTATTTATGGTATGCCCTACAGCCAGTGGAAGGAAAATCACCAACCACCGGCAACCGAAGAGCAGCTCGAAGCCTTTGCCAAGCGTCAGGAACAGCCCTGAGCCAATAAATAGCCCTGAGCCAATGAACAGCCCTGAGCCCAGAGAAAAGCAGCTTATTCGTTTAAATGGAAACTCGGCGTTGATTCCGATAACGCCAGCTCATCGGCATTCATATCCTCACCGACATCCTCAAACAGTGGCGAGGAGAGATAGCGCTCACCAGTATCCGGCAACATACAGAGAATAACCGTACCCGGTTCAGCACTTCTGGCAATTTCCAGCGCAACCGAAAAAGTACAGCCGCCGGATATACCGGTAAAGATGCCCTCTTTTTGAGCAAGCATCTTGGATGCCTCAATACCGTCCTCCGCAGCAACCGGTATTAGCTGATCAAAGCGTTTGGCATCAATAGATTCCTGCAGCACCTGAGGAATAAAATCTGGCGTCCAACCCTGAATCATATGTGGCTGAAATGCTGGGTGACTACTTGAAGGAGAACCATCGGCAGCACGTTCCTGCACAGTACCACTTTCGATAAGCTGAGCATTAATTGGCTCACTAAGAATAATCTTTGTCTCTGGGCGTTTCTCTTTCAAGACCTTAGCTACACCCGAAAAGGTTCCGCCAGTTCCGTAACCAGTCACCCAATAGTCCAAATTGCTGCCGCTAAAGTCCGACAGAATTTCACGAGCGGTGGTATTTGCGTGAATTTTCGCATTGGCATCAGTCTCAAACTGACGAGCCAAAAACCAGCCATTGGCCTCGGCAAGCTCAGTAGCCTTGAGATAGCAGCCCATCGCCTTATCGGCCTTCGGTGTCAAGATAACCTTGGCCCCAAAAAAACGCATCAACTTGCGCCGCTCAATCGAGACACTGGTCGGCATAGTTGCCACAAAGGGGTAACCTTTCGCCGCACAGACCATCGCCAAACCCACACCGGTGTTGCCACTGGTTGCCTCCACTACCGTCTGGCCGGGCTTGAGCTCGCCACTGCGTTCCGCCTCTTCGATAATGCTAATCGCCAGACGATCCTTAACCGACCCCGCGGGATTAAAAAACTCCGCTTTCACATATAGATCGACGTCGGCCGGAGCCAGTGAATTGATCTTTACGCAGGGTGTATTGCCGATAGTGTCTAAAATACTGCTGTAGAGCTGCCCTCTGCCCTCTGTGGTTCGTGCGGCCTGATTGGTCATGGAAGTATCCCCTGTTTAATTTTCTGTGACAAAAGCCCCTAGCTAATAAAAGTTACTAACTAAAAAAGTATAGCCGCAGATGATTAGGGAGATCGGTAATCTTGTCAATACGGACCAGTAATCAAAATATAAGGGGGATATGATTAATATATTTTGGCTTTATCAAGGCGCTGTAGTCGAGAATTAAGTTAGTGCCGAGAGCGACTACTTAATAGAAACCGATCTCTGAGATTTGAATATCGGCGCTGTGATCCCGACCAAAGGCCACCACACCAATACTGCGGATCGAGCTGGGTTTTATCTGACTGCGAATCCATTTACCTGAGGGAACAAAAGCACTTAAGGGAAGCTTGATAGTCTGCCACTGCTCGGTGACTTCAAAGCTGCCTTGGTAGTACTGCCAGGGAAGTAGGGTTCCAGAGCTGCGCAGATGAATATAATACTGTTGGCTATTTCCACGAACTTTTAAGACCACGCCAGTGACTGTTGCGGTGGTACCTTTGGCAATTGAGGTGCGGAACTGAATAAAGCCACCGTTATTCTCTGTGCTTACCTGTCCGGTCATATGGGCAAAGGTTTCGCCCTCTTCGGTTTTGATTGCCATTTGGCCCTGTGATATCCCACCCATCACCTGATCGCTGACATAGCTCCAGCGCTCGAGTGGCTGAGACTCAAAGTTTTCCATCATAAGCTGTTCCGCCATTGCCGCTGTGGATAGGCCAGTTATCGTCAGCCAACCATAGGCCATATATCGAAGAGCATACTGAAGGCTATATTTCATGATCTGGTTTCTCGGCTAACGTTTGTATTGGGTGGGGCAGTATCCGCGGCTGACTTCAGGTGAGCGAAGTTGCAGATGCTTGGTTTTACGGCTGGTGACTCGCTGCCGCCAAAGGCGGAATGACCGCGGCTTTAACTCGCGCCGCATTAGGGTAATAACCGCAGACTCATTGAGGTCAAAGCTGTTCTCAATGGCTTCAAATGGCGTGCGGTCTTCCCAAGCCATTTCGATGATGCGTGACACTTCACTGGTTTCTAACTGCATAACATTACCTACACTATTAATAATCATACGCAGTAAAATCGGGATCAGATGAGTGACCTATATATTACATTTGCTGGCGATTTCCGGTAGAGTCCACTTTTCCTTAATTTTTAACTCAATCTTAGTTGCCGACAATGACCGAAACAGAAACCATTAATATCAATAAACAAAAGCTCTTTAATCTGGCTGCCAATCTGCTTGTTGCTTTTCTTAACCAACCCGCTGAAAACGCTAAAAAGATTTTTAAGGAGCTGAAACAGGGGACTGTTGTTAAGTCTGGCGATCTGACCGCTGAAAGTACTGGAACCAAGATCGCCGTTAAACTCGAACTGGATCGCAAGGAGTTTCAGGGTCCTTTTAACTTCCCAAGTTTTGAGCATTCAATAAAGGCTTTGGTGCAGAAGTTTCAAACTGAGGCGCGCAAGGACAGTGAGTTGAAAGAGGTGCAGACATTAACCAATGAGGGCACTGGTGGTCTGCTATTTAACCTGCCGGTCGGCATTCAGATCGATGACCAGATGAATGTGTTGATGGCTGCGGTTGAGCCAATGGTGGATGCGGTGGTGGTAAAACTGATTTATGTTGATCCAGCGCAGTTTGAAATACCTGAGTAGCACTGTTCTGAGTAGTATTTTCTAAAAAGCTTATAGGGTCTAGGCGACCTTATTAAAGTCGATGCGCTGAAGGTCTTTGGTATTAACGGTCTGCCGTGCTTTCCATAGATCGTAACTTTCTTGAAGAGTAAGCCAGCTCTCAGCGGAGCCTCCGAGTACGCTTGATAACCTTACGGCCATTTCAGGTGATACATTAGAAACACCGTTGAGTAGGCGATTGAAGGTGCTGCGAGCTATACCGAGACGATCGGCAATCTTGTTACCAGTAATTTCAGCAAAGGGTTCGATATAGGTTCGCTGAATCAACGCCCCTGGGTGCGGGGGATTATGTTGTTGTAAACTCATTAGTGATAATCCTCATAATTGACAACATAAGCGTCGCCATCTTCAAATCGAAATACTATGCGCCAGTTGCCAGATACATTGATTGCCCAGTGTCCCTTTAGCTTGCCTTTTAACTCGTGCAATCTATAGCCCGGCTTATCTATATCATCTACGCATGTGGCTGCATGTAAAAATGCTAACCGATCACCTATCTTCAATGCATGGACAACCTGAATACCGGCAGTACTGCCTTTGGTGAAAAATTTTTCCAGCCCTTTATGTTTAAAGCTCTTAATCATCTTTACAGCCTAACAATATACCAATATTCCGTGATGCGCACTACGGGATTCTATCACATTATACAAACAAGATAATTTGTCCTGCTAACAGGTAGCTAATGTTTAAACCCAGATGCGTTGAAGTCATAGATACTAACGATCCTGACATACAAAATTTGAGACGACTGTCACTAATTGCCAACAGGTAAGGAAAGCTGCATCCGGTAGCCCTTGAAATATCGGCTAGGTAAACACATAAGTCATAGGGCAGCACAGTTTTATGCTGCTAATATGTAATAAAGGAGGTCAACACTATGACAACTGCAAGCTTATTTAAATATGGCCAAAATCAAGCTATCAGGCTACCTAAAGAATTCGAATTTGAAGGCGTCTCAGAGGTTGAGGTTCGTCGTGAGGGTAATTCAATTATCCTTACCCCACTCCGCCAGACTTGGTTGAGTTTTGCAAATACAGCTGATGCTGATAAGGATTTTCTTAGTGAAAGAGAAGAGGCACTAGAATACGGACGAGTTAATTTCGATGACTAAACAAACCTGTATGCTGTGCACCCAATCGTAATATCTACTATCACCATGCAAATCTAATACTTTCAAGTTAGCCAAACACCAAATCACCCTCCTCCAGATCAGCTTTAATCTCCGCACCCGGGGCAAACTTCCCAGACAGAATACTCTCGGCCAGTGGATTCTCAATTTGCTGCTGAATCACCCGTTTAAGCGGCCTGGCACCATAGACTGGGTCAAACCCGGCTTCGAGAAGTTTATCCAACACCGCATCGCTGAGGCTGAGTTTAAGGTCATGCTCGGCAAGCCTGCGTCCCAACAGTTCAAGTTGGATGGTGGCAATACCGCGCAACTGTTCTTTGGCGAGGGGATGGAATACCACTACTTCATCAACCCGATTAATAAACTCGGGGCGGAAGTGACTGCTAACGACATCCATTACTGACGATTTCATGACATCGTAGTTCTCTTCTCCAGCGAGCATCTGAATAACATCGGAGCCGAGGTTGGAGGTCATTACAATCACGGTATTTTTAAAGTCGACAGTGCGCCCCTGTCCATCGGTCAGGCGACCATCCTCAAGAACCTGCAGAAGGATATTAAAGACATCCTGATGGGCTTTTTCGACTTCATCAAGTAGCAGCACGGCGTAGGGTCTGCGGCGCACGGCTTCGGTAAGATAGCCGCCCTCTTCGTAGCCGACATAGCCGGGAGGTGCGCCAATTAATCTTGCCACCGAGTGTTTTTCCATAAACTCTGACATATCGATGCGCACCATGGCGTCTTCGCTGTCGAATAAAAATTCGGCGAGGGTTTTACAGAGTTCGGTTTTACCCACACCGGTGGGCCCGAGAAACAGGAATGAGCCATTGGGTCGGTTGGGGTCGGCTAATCCTGCGCGGGAGCGACGCACAGCATTGGAGACGGCGACTACGGCTTCGCTTTGCCCCATCACACGCTGATGCAGTGACTCTTCCATTCGCAGTAGCTTATCTCGTTCGCCTTCGAGCATTTTTGAGACTGGTATGCCGGTCCATTTTGATACCACTTCGGCAATCTCTTCTTCGGTGACTTTATTGCGCAGCAGCCGCATCTCTACCTGCTCTTCGTCACTGGCGGTAGATAATTGCTTTTCCAGTTCGGGGATGATGCTGTATTGAATTTGCGCCATCTTTTCGAGGTTACCTTCACGATGGGCAGCTTCGAGATCAACTTTGGCCTGTTCGAGTTCGGCTTTGATATGGGTAGCACCCTGCATAGAAGCTTTTTCGGCTTTCCATATTTCTTCGAGGTCGGCATATTCTTTACCCAGAGTGGCTATATCGTCTTCAATCTTTTTCAGCCGTTTGCGGGAGGCTTGATCCTTGTCTTTTTTAAGTGCTTCGCGCTCAATCTTTAACTGAATCAAGCGCCGTTCAAGGCGATCCATCTCTTCTGGCTTGGAGTCAATTTCCATACGTATACGGCTGCCGGCTTCATCGATTAGGTCAATGGCTTTATCGGGCAACTGGCGGTCGGTGATATAGCGCTGGGAGAGTTTGGCGGCGGCGACTATGGCGCTGTCGGTGATCTCTACGCCGTGGTGAACTTCGTAGCGCTCTTTTAACCCGCGCAATATGGCGACGGTGTCTTCTTCACTGGGTTCGTCGACAAGAATTTTCTGGAAGCGGCGCTCGAGGGCGGCATCTTTTTCAATATATTGGCGGTATTCATCGAGGGTGGTGGCTCCGACACAGTGGAGTTCGCCGCGCGCCAGTGCAGGCTTGAGCATATTGCCTGCATCCATGGCGCCTTCGGCTTTACCGGCACCGACCATGGTATGGATTTCATCGATAAACAGAATAATCTGCCCTTCCTGTTTGGAGAGGTCATTGAGTACCGCTTTTAAACGCTCTTCAAAGTCGCCGCGGAATTTCGCGCCGGCTAATAAAGCCCCGAGATCGAGGGTGAGTACGCGTTTATTTTTAAGCCCCTCTGGTACTTCTGCATTGACGATGCGCTGTGCCAGGCCTTCAACTATGGCGGTTTTACCGACACCGGGTTCGCCGATTAAGACTGGGTTGTTTTTGGTGCGGCGCTGCAATACCTGAATGGTGCGGCGAATTTCATCATCGCGACCAATCACTGGATCCAGTTTGCCGGACTCGGCGCGTTCGGTGAGGTCGATGGTGTATTTATCCAGTGCTTCACGCTGACTTTCGGCATCCGGATCATTGACGGTGTCGCCGCCGCGCAGTGATTCAATGGCTTCTTTGGCTTTGGCTATATCGCCAAATTTTTGTAGGGTTTTACCCAGTGCACCTCTATCTTCAAGGGCTGCGACCAGCACTATTTCGCTGGATATATAATCATCGCCCTTTTGCTGTGCGGCGCGATCGGCCATATTCATTAGCCGCCCAAGCTCTTGGGAGAGATTTGCTTCGCCGGTTGGCGCGCTGATTTTTGCCAGTTTATCGAGTTGGGTATTAAGCGCTGCCTGCAGGCCGGTGACATCAAAACCGGCACGGTTGAGTATGGGTCGAATACTGCCACCCTGCTGATTGAGCAAGGCTAGTAATAGGTGAACGGGCTCTATGGCGGAGTGATCATTACCCACAGCTATCGACTGTGCGTCGGCCAGTGCACTCTGCAGTTGGTTGGTTAGTTTATCAATTCGCATGGTTCGCCTCTCAAACTAATTTTTCAAATTATATGACTCTGAAATAACTAAGCTTTTAATAACAAGCTTTTAATTAATAGTCTTTCTTAATAGTTTATTTGGGGACGGCAAAAAGATTTTCAACGGCAGCTGGTCTGCGATTGATTCAGATCATGGAGTGCTGTGGAAAAAGCGAGCAGCTAGTGCGCCCGCTGTTGAGAAATATTGAGTTCGAGGTTTTGCGTCTCTTGAGTTATCTCAATAACTTCACTGGTCGCTTCCCAATCACCGGCCTGAGGGTTTGCAGTGCCGGATGTGGAGAGTCTGGCGACGACACGAACCTGGCCTGCAGCAGAGAGGCTGCGACCGGCCATCAGTGCATCGTTATCACTGAGCTGGATATTGATCGGCAGCTGACTGGCAACGACTTTGCGCGCGGCGATGGGCATTGGGGGGCCATCGGCAGCAACCACAGCAACAAACACCACTTGCTCGGCGGTGAATTCAATATTGTTGGCAATGCTCAGTGCTACGGACAGGTTTGCAGTGGGCGTATCACCACTTAATTGCTGGGCTTTTTGAATACCGCTTTGCAGGGCCTGCCAGTCTCTGCTAGATGGATTCAACTGCTGCATCGCACCCTGCCAGTAACTGATCGCTAGCTTATAATCCTGACCTTCAAATGCCTGAATGCCTTTTAGGCCGAGCACGGTCTGGTTAGATGAGTCCACGGCAAAGGCGTTATCCAACGCGGTAATGACCGGCTGGGTAAATTGATTGCCTTCGGCAAAAAACAGTGCCTGGGCATACTGACCAAGCAGGTAGCTCTCTCTGGGTTCAATTCTTATGGACTGGGAAAAGTATTCTGCAGCGGCGGGCATATCACCGCGAGACACAGCTTCTTGAGCGAGAATAGTCCAGTAGTAAACATTGTTTGGGCGCTGTTTAACGCGCTCGGCAATCAGGGTTATCAACTCGCTGTCCCAGGCCATTTGCTGTCCGGCATTGGTCGCGGCGTTAGCGGTCAGTTTTTCTGCGATCTGCTCGTCGGCGCTGGCACCTAATGACTGATACATCCACAGGGTTGCAAGGGGGATAATGATAACCAGAATCGGCAGCATCCATAGGCCCGGCTTACTTTTCTTTTCAGCTTGGGTAATAGCGGTATTACTGAGTAGAAGCTGTTCGGCTTCGGCGAGCATTGCTGCATACTGCTGCTGGCTAATTTCACTGCGCTCGAGCTGTTGCTGATATTGATTTTGCTGGTCGCGGAATATATCTACATTGGCCTGCTGTGACTGGTTGGATGAGTCTTCAGCGCGGCGAAAAAAGAAGGGGTAGGCAAGAAAGCCACCGGCGACAATTAAGATTAATGTTATTCCCAACCACAAATTCATTAATTCGAGTCTCCATTGGTGTTTTTCAAAAGCTCTCGCAAGCGCAGCTGATCGTCGGAGCTAAGAGGTTCTTTAGCTGGCTCTTCAACCGGTTTATCTAATGGAACAGTGCTTTTCTGACGCTGGGAGATTCGATATAAAATCAATAGCCCCAAGAGCAGTAGCGCTATTGGCGCGATCCACAGAAACCAGGTGTTTTGCTTAACCTGTGGTCGGTAGAGTATAAAGTCTGAGTAACGACTGGTGAGATAGGCCTTAATCTGTTGGTTGCTCATGCCCTCTTCCAGCAAGCGCTGTACCTGTCGACGCAGATCCACAGAGATAGGCGAGTTAGAGTCGGCGAGATTTTGATTTTGACATTTTGGGCAGCGCAATTCTGCGATTAGCTGCTGGTAGCGCGGACGCAGCTCTTCATCAGAAAACTCGACTACATCTGCGCTGGCGAACAGTTCGCAGGAGATCAATAATAATAGACCTAAGCAAAGTTTATTCACCACTGGCTTGTTCCACTAACTGGTTATAGAGATCGCGGAATTCTTTATTCCAGATTCGCTCGTCAACAACGCCCACTCGGCGATGGCGAATAATTCCCTGAGCATCTACCAGATAGGTTTCCGGTGCGCCGTAGACACCGAGATCAATTCCGAGTGTTCCCTGAGGATCAAAAATAGTCATCTGGTAGGGATCGCCGCGCTCTGCTAACCACTGCTGTGCCAGCAGTCGATTATCTTTGTAGTTGAGACCAATAATCGCAACGCCCTGTTCTGCCAGACCGTTTAAGTAGGGATGTTCAATGCGGCAGGCAAAACACCAGGTCGCCCAGATATTAACCAAGACCACCTGTCCATTTTGGCTTTCACCGCGGAAGTCTGCACTGCTGACCAACCGCTCAGGGTCGTTGAGTTCTTCCAGAGCAAAATTGGGAAAAGGTTGGCTGACCAATGCCGATGGAAGTTCCTGAGGGTCTTTGTCGAGACTGGAAAATAAAAATGCGCCCAGCGCTATACAGAGTATCAGCGGGATAAAGAGTGCTAATCTGTTCATACAGTGACTGCTCCTTTGGTCGTAGGGTCCTTCTTAACCCGACGGCGGCGATAACGTTTATCCAAGACCGTCAGCAAACCACCGAGACTGAGCAATATACCGCCCAGCCAGATGCAGCGTACAAACGGTTTTACATACAGGCGAATTGCCCAGGCATCGCCTTTTAAGGGCTCGCCAAGTGATACATAGATATCTCGACTGAGACGGGCATCTATGTCCGCTTCGGTCATCACTTGATTGCGGGCGCTGTAATTGCGTTTCTCAGGGTGCAATACCGACACTAACTGTGCGTTTTTAAATACCGATACCTGTCCACGACTGGCGGTATAGTTTGGTCCCTGCACAGCGTCTAAACGATCAAATATAAATTCATAACCAGCGACTATCTGCTTGTCGCCGGGCACCATACGAACATCTTTCTGCTCATCATAGACAGTGCTGAGACCCACACCTATGGCGCAAACTGCAATGCCAATATGGGCGCACAGCATTCCCCAGTAACTGGCCGAGAGTTTTTTAACATTGGTGATTTTAAAACCACCATGACTGAGCTTTTGCCAAAGATCTTCGGCGCTCATAGTCACTACCCACAGACTAATACTAAGCGTAATAACAGCGGTAATAGAATAGCTGGCCAGAGATATTTCCTCGACCAAAAACAGCGGTAGTATTAAGCCCGCGAGAAGACTAATTATTGCCGGCATCACACCTTTTTGGCGCAGCATCTGAGCATCGGTTTTTTTCCAGCGGCTGAAAACGGCAAAGCCCATAGCAACCATTAAACCGAGGGTCAACGGCACAAAGAAAAAGTTAAAGTACGGGGGGCCAACCGAGATTTTCCCCATATTTAAAACATCGGCAATCAATGGGTAGAGGGTACCGATCAGAATCATCGCGGTGGCGGTAACCAGCAAGATATTATTGAACAGCAGATGCATTTCCCGTGACCAGGCACTGTAAGTTGCGGTCTCAGGCTGTTTATCCATAGCGTCTTTGCGCATCGCCGGGCCGCGCAGAGCAAATAGCAGCAGCGAACCACCAACTACCAAACCCAGAAAGGCGAGAATAAATACCCCGCGCTCAGGATCACTGGCGAAAGCATGCACTGAGGTCAGCACGCCGGAGCGCACCAAAAAGGTTCCGAGCAGACTTAGGGAGAAGGCCAGAATAGCGAGCAGCAATGTCCAACTGCGGAATACGCCGCGCTTTTCCGTGGCGGAGATACTGTGAACCAATGCAGTTCCCACCAACCATGGCATAAAGGAGGCATTCTCTACCGGATCCCAGAACCACCAGCCGCCCCAACCTAATTCGTAGTAGGCCCACCAACTTCCGAGGGTTATACCTATGGTTAAAAACACCCATGCGGTATTGATCCAGGGTCTCGACCAACGCGCCCAGGCACTGTCAAACTGACCACCAATTAAAGCTGCAACCGCAAAGGCGAAAGGCACAGCAAAACCCACATAACCCATATAGAGCATCGGCGGATGGATGATCAGACCAATATCCTGTAACAGCGGGTTTAGGTCACCTCCCTCGACGGGAGAGAATGGCAAAATACGCGCAAACGGATTTGAGGTCAGCAGTAAAAACAGACCGAAACCAACGGCGATTGCACCCAGAATTGATAGCACGCGCGCCGATAAAACCAGCGGAAGATGACGACTACAGAGTGCTACTGCAGCGGTCCAGCCGGCCAGTATCAACGCCCAGAGCAGCAGCGAACCCTCGTGGGCACCCCAGACGGCACTAAACTTGAAATGATCGGGAAGTAAGGTGTTGGAGTTGTCGGCCACGTATTGCAGGCTGAAGTCATCTTGTAAAAAGGCGTTAGCCAGACAGGCAAAGGAGATGGCTAAAAGTACAAACTGCCCCAGCGCCAGTGAATGACCAAGGCGCATCCATGAGCGGTATCCGGCAAATGACCCAACCATAGGGACAATCGCCTGAATTACCGCCAGACATAGCGCGACTATAAGTGCTCCATGACCTAGCTCTGCTGTCATTTTGTATTATCCAAATAGTATTTTTTCTCACCAGCAAGCTCTTTACTAGACTCACCATCAAGTGCTTCCTGCTTGCGCTGATAGGCTTCATTCATAGCCTCAGCAACTTCGGGAGGCGTGTAATTTTCGTCGTGCTTGGCAAGTATCTCGGTGGCCTGCAAAACTAAATTTTCATCGACTGTTCCAGAGGCTATCGCCGCTTCACCTTCGGTAAATAGATCTGGCAGTATGCCGGTGTGTTCGACGGTCAGATTCTCTACACCATCGGTAATTTGAAACTGTACCCAGAGTGAATCGTCGGCTCGCTTTAGGCTACCATCAACGACCATACCTCCGGCGCGCAGATAGACACCCTGTGGCGCTTCACCGGAAATAATCTGCTCCGGGGTGTAGAAGAAGTTGCCGTTTTCACGCAGCATATAAAGCACCAAACCAACGACAATAGTGGTGGCGACAACAATCAAAATAACTAGCTGTAGGCGCTGTTTACGCAGTGGATGCATTAGCTCTCTCCCTGAGTATTTGTCGGCGATGTTTGACGGGCGCGCTCGCGCAGAATATCTCTGGCAACCTCTTTAAGCAGCGCACGGCGACTGAGGATGGGCGCGACCAATAGCCAGATCATGATTAATAAGGTGACAATGACTGTCGACCAGACATAGAAACCATGGCCATCC
>Ga0206126_10003902_pt1 | contig 14804 bp, 10 predicted proteins | sample Helgoland_Spring_5_FD_148621 | JGI IMG/M metagenome (GOLD analysis project Ga0206126, IMG submission 148621) | Pelagic subsurface seawater microbial communities from Kabeltonne, Helgoland, North Sea - Helgoland_Spring_Bloom_20160412_1 | ecosystem: Environmental > Aquatic > Marine > Epipelagic ...
GTTCGAACGGGACATCCATTGGAGGTGTGGTGCACCAACTGCTGTCGGATATCCCAATACAGGTGCTTGTGGTTGGTGTGGGTGAGAAGGGTCTTGCTGCCGTCGGCAGTCTCATGCCATGCTTCCAGTGTGATGTCGAAATGGGAGGGGCCGATGCGCTGCAAATAGGGCAAGGGTTGGGGGTCCTGCGTGGGACCTTCGATTCGGAAGGGTTCCAGTGCGCTTAACGGGACCACGGTGTCGCCCACCGTTGTGGCAAAGTTCTTGCCCAAGAAGGGGCCGAGGGGAACGTACTCCCAAGCTTGGATGTCTCGGGCCGACCAGTCGTTGACCAGAACGAGACCTTCAATGTAGGTGTCGGCCTCGGCCATGGAAATGGGCCGTCCACGTTCGGAATCGCGGGAGATGACCACGCCGACTTCTAGCTCGAAATCCAGCTTGCGGGTGGGACCAAAGGTGATGGTGCCATCGGCTTCTTTGCGCTGTCCAGAGGGGCGGTAAACGGGTTCGCCGCTGGCGATGATGCTGCTCGAGCGCCCATGATATCCAACGGGCAAGTGCTTCCAGTTGGGCAGCAAGGCATTCTCTGGATCGCGAAACATCTTGCCCACGTTTCGGGCGTGGTGCTCCGAAGAGTAAAAGTCCGTGAATTCGCCCCACTTGCGCATGATTCAGAATTGGAAGTAAATGAATTGGTTGATGGGGCGAAGAAAGACCAAAATCAGGGCGACCATAACCGTGTACTGCAGCACGCGAGCGGGATACCATGCCAGCGTGTGTTGAAGCTTGGGTAGAACAACGTGGGCGAAAGCCCAAGCCAAGACGAAAAGGGTCATGACCAATGCTGCCACGAGATAGGTGTTTTCTCGTAGGCCCATACCCAGTAGGGTGTTTGGATTCAACAAGCGGCCATAGAGCTGGAATGTGGTCGTGAGGGATTCGGCGCGGAACGGGATCCAGCTGAGCATGGAGACCCCGAGCGTCAATGGCCATGTAACCGCAGGCCTGAATGCCCAAGGAATGAAACGCTTTAATGGCTGCAGTTTCCTTTCAATGAAGATGAAGGTAGCGTGGTACAGTCCCCACAGGATGAAGGTCCAATTGGCACCATGCCAGAAGCCCATAATGCCCCATGTTGCGAAAAGGGCGAGGTTACGGCGGCGTGCGGTGGGTTGGGCGTCAAGGCTTTGTCCAATTCCTCCTTTTCCGGTGGATTGGGTGACTTTGACTCCAGTCAATGGTAGGTAGAGGTAGTCGCGGATCCAGCTCGAGAGCGAGATGTGCCACCGCTTCCAAAACTCTCGGAGCGAGGTGGAGATGTAGGGGTAGTTGAAGTTCTCGGGAATTCGGATGCCCAGCACGAGTGCAGCGCCCAAGGCGATGTGGGAGTAGGCAGCAAAATCAAAATAGATCTGGAACCCAAATAGAAAGGCGAGGGTGATGACGTCGATGCCGGATAGGAGTCCTGGATCCATGGCGAACGCCTCGTCCACGACGGGTGCCAAGTTGTCGGCCAAAACAACTTTCAGGAAAAGTCCTTGAAGGATGCGGTTCAGCCCTTGGGATAGGAAAGCCGCATCGAAAGCGGGTCTTTCTTTGAGTTGATCAATCAGCTCGGCAGCGCGTTGAATGGGACCTGCAACGAGTTTGGGAAAGAAGGCGACAAAGAGCCCGTAATGAATGAATTCGCGCTCGGCCTTGAGGTGGCGCCTGTACACGTCTATGGTGTAACTGATGGTCTCGAAGGTGTAAAAGCTGATTCCAAATGGCAGCAGGATGTCCCAATAGGGTATGCGAGTAGCGGCACCCAATGTTTCGAAAAGCCCGTTCAAGTTCTCGGTGAAGAACAGCAGGTACTTGAAGTACATCAGCAAACCAAGGTTGATGGAGAGGCTCACGGCCAACCATGTTTTGCGTTGTCTTCTTTTCGCGTCAGGGAGGTCATCGAGCTTGCGGGCTACGACGTAGTCCGTTACTGCTGACAGGAGAATGACAGACAGGTATTCCCACTTCCAAAAGCCATAGAACACGAGGCTGGCGATGAAGAGGAACCAATATCGGGGTGTCCGGTTCAACGCCCAGTAGAGTCCAGCTACCACGGTGAAAAAGACCAGGAAAGTGACGCTGTTGAATATCATGGCGTCAGCATGGGTATGAGGGCATTGGCCAAGATTTCATGGCCGCTGAATTGGAAGTGCATGAAATCCAATTCAGGTTCACCGGAACCATCGGTGCTGGCTTTCAAACCCCATAAGGGGCCTGGGACAATGTCCTCTAAATTGGCAAAGACCACATGGTCGTGACGTTGTGCCTGTGATTCGATGTCGCGCTTGAAATTCAGGTATTCCTCTGGATCATAGGGTGGGGCCACATCGGTGCGGATGGGCGGAATGTAAACGAGCACCCTCTGTCCATTTTCTCCAGCACGGGTGCAGAGCAAATCCAAGGCCTTCAGATTGCGGTCATATCGAGCCGGAATCATTTTGCGTTGGGTACTGGCATTGATGCCAAATAGCTTGTTCCGGAAGCCGTAAAGACCAAGGAAGAGGTCCCCTCTGGCATTCGCCCGATTGCGCCAAACTGAGGTGTGTTCAGACAGCCAGTCATTCAGTGCGGCTTCACTGATGTCTTGAGGCGTTTGCTCTTTGCTCTCACTGCCTGCTTCTGAGGGCGGATTTGTCAAGAAGTCGAGCTGTTCATTCAATTTGACTTCCAATGGGTGAGACGTCTCCATCTGGTATCCACCCGATACAATGGACTTGAGGAAATCTCCTCGCAAACCATCTTCACGGAGATCGTCCATGAAGGCGGGCACGACGACCATTTCAGGATTTATTTGTTCAGTCCACCATGCATGGGAAACAAGAAATTCCTGCAGGTTAGCATTGGGCATGGAATGCGTAAGAATGGCAATGCTGTCTAGCCTTTTTTGAATGAGTTCCGGATAGACGGCTTCACCTTCCTTTTTTTGATTGATGGAATGGGTTTGACTGTTGCCTAGAAATAAAATTGTTGAAGCGTACTTCGAAACAAACTCAAGAAAGGCAGTTTGGTCTTCCTCGTTAATGCGCTGGCAATGGGTGTTTTCGCCCTGTGGTCCTTGCGCCTCATGGACTGCGGTCAAGCTACCTAGCGCAGCCTCTTCAAAGGAACGGTTTCCGGAAAAAACAGTGGCCATCACCACCAGTCCTGCTATGCTACCAATCAGGAGCAAGAGGACATCAATGCTTGGTTGAATGGCAGGGCGGTTGTCTATGGACGCCATTCCGTAAATATCGCGCCTGTGCGGGATTTACTGTGCCCCCGAAGCGGTTTCTCCCAACCACTTGCGGTCGAAATCGCAGCCAGCGTAGTCGGGGGTGAGCCGCACATAGGTTTCTGCCAAACGGCGGCGGACCCATATGTCCAGCTTCTCCTGACGCAAATCGGCTTCCACCTGCATTTGAAAGAGCTCGTAATCCTGCAGTGGATTGGCGGCGTGGGCGGGTTTGCGTTCGTCGAGGTGATAGATGGCGTAGGCCTGCTGCTCTTCGCCTTGAACGGCAGTAGCGGCAGAATGCTCACCGGGCCGCAGCTCGTTGATGAGGAAGAAATCGGTGCGGTCTAGCTCGTCCACACCATGGAACAATCCACCAGAGCGGGGGTTGGTGACGCGCCCACCTTGGTTCTTGGTCTCCTCGTCTGTTGAGAACCGCTCTACAGCTTGGACGAAGGTGAGCGAGTCGGCTGAGAGCAGGGTAGAAATGCTGTCCGCAAGGGTGGCAGCGGCTTCGAGTGCGGCATCCGGAACGGCGGGATTCATCAAGACGTGACACATGGAGAATACCTCTCCCCGGATGTTGGTCGTCTTCACGAAATGAAAGCCGAAATCGCTTTCGAAGACGGGGCTAAAAGCGCCTTCGGGGGTGGCGAACACCTGTGCCTCCAGTTCAGGGACAAAAGCGCCACGGCGAATGTCTTGGTAGCAGCCGCCCTTGTATTTGGAGCCTGGGTCTTCACTGTGGCGCATGGCGGCCAGGGTCAAGCTGAGGCGCCCTGCGACGACTTCACTGCGAATGCTGTCGAGTTCAACGCGGGTCTCGAGCTTTTGGGCTTCCGAGAGTGTCGGTTCAATGAGCAGTTGGCTGTATCGGATCTCCTCGGGAATCAAGGGGAGGCTGTCGGCGGGAATGGAGGCAAAATGGTCGGCAATGTCCCGGGGGGTGGCGCGCACCTGCCCTTCAATTTCGCCTTGCATGCGGTCGGCCATGATTTGCTCGCGCATGGGTTCTCTGAACTCTGCCTTCCAAGCGGCCACCGTTTTGCCGTATTCCGCTTCAAAAGCCTCGATGGACCCAAACATGCGCACGTAGTATTCCAGTCGACGGTCGATTTGGGAAGCCACCTCTCCGTCGTCTACCATGATGGAATCCAAGCGGGCTTGGTGCAACAGGAGCTTTTGTAGCATCAACTGGTCCACCACAGGGCAGACGTCGGTGACCGGCATGCCCGAAGCTTCCATTTGGAACAGTTGGGCATCCACATCGCTTTGCAGGATGATCTCGTTGCCGACCACCGCAATGATTTGCTCCAGCTTTTGCAGCTCGCGCTCCTCTTGGGCCTGGACACCGAAAGTGATCAAACAAAACAGGCCAGCGAAGGCCATGGATGCAAAGGAGGCGGTGCGCGCGGTCATGGGGTGTCGTTGCGGTCGGTAGTGGCAGCAGGGGCCGGGGTGGATGCGCCGTTGTCGCCGCTGCTGAGGGCCTCTTCGGCCCAGGCGGTTTGGACGGCTTGCTGGCGCATGGCCTCCAAGGTAAGGTTGCGGCGGCGGTGTAGCAGCAGTTCTGCGATGCGGTCTGCCACCCTTTCCAAAGGGCTCACGGCGCCTATGGGCAGCCTTTCCGTAACCAGGAGCAGTGCACGCTGATCAAAGGGCCTTCCTAAGGCGGTGTCTGCCTTCCATTCGATTTTGGAGACCCAACGGCTGTTCTGCTGTCGGGAAGCGCGTTTTGACTCGAGCGGGACATACTCGCCGAGTTCTGACCAGGTCCACCATCTGCTGGCCTCCAGGTCAAACGGAATGCCGGCATCGGTGCATCGGCTGGCCAAGGCGGACAGCTTTTCGGCGTCCTTCGAAGCCAGCTGCTTCGAAAGGTCACGCACATCGCGGGGGAAAGGTTGATCGTCTGCAAAGACCATCCAGCGGGCGCGAAAGAGGGGCGCATCCAGCCTAAATAGATCGGGCTGAGTGTCTAAAAAATCTTGGAGCTCATCGGTGGTGAGCGATGTATCCAAGTGGTCGCGGAGGTAGCGGTCTTCGTAGGCATGGATAAAGAGAGACTCCCGATATCGCTGAACCGTGCGCTCAAAGTCACGTTCTTCTGCAGGCAGTTCGGTTTCCGCCAAGTGGACAATGGCCTGTCGCTCGAGCCATTCTGAAACCGCACGGGCTGCCAATGCGGCGCTGTCGGAAGGGGTGAGTCCCGCAGGGAGACCATCGATGAGTTCAGAAGCCTTCAGCGAATGGCCGTATGCGCTTGCGACAACCGTATCGGGTGTCGTTTCAGGTGCTGGAGGCTTACATCCGCCCAGCAGCATCAAAGCACAGTACCATCCGCAGAAGCAGGTGGCACTCGCGGCTGTCGCTGAGACCTGTCGCATCAACGGATGGCGTGCAAGGCCTCGCGGTTGACCACATGACTGTACCGTGCCCGGAGCTCGGCAATCCATGTCTTTTCGAGGTGGTCTTGGAAGTCGGCGATCACCTTTCCGCGCGCTTCGTCGAGGGTCTTCGGAGCGGGCTCCGTGACTTCGCGGATTTCTACGAACCGCAACTGGCCGTCCACTTCTTCAGGAGTGGTGATTCCCGTCGTTCCCAATGCTTCAAAGGCCGCGTCGATGACAGGGTTCATCCCCACCTCCAATCGGCTCTCTTCGATGGTGATGCTCAAGGGGTTTTCGGACACCATTTCACGGCGTTCGGTTTCCACATCTCCACCGCTGTTGGCGATGGCCGTGATCCGCTCTGCCGCCTCCGCATCGGTGCACCGGTAAATGATGGCATTCAAACGGGTCTTCCAATGGTATTCTGCCTGATGCTCCTCCCAGAAAGCTTTCAGGCCGGTGCTGTCTTTCACGGCGCGGCTCCACACTTTGCGGTCGGTGAGTTCAAACAGCAGGATGCCATCGTGGTACTCTTCCATGAGCAAACGGAAGTCGTTGTGCTTGGCTTCCAAGCGGGCGTCCTCGTAGGCAATGACTTGGTCGTTCCCAAATGTGGCGAGTGCTTCGCGCATGAGCTGTTCAGCAGACTGTCCGGTGACATCGATCCGGCTGCGCTTGGCATTGATGAACGCCACAAAATCGGAAACGGGCACTTTGTTGTCGCCCACGGTGAGGATGGCTTTTTTAGCGAGTCCCTTCTTGACGGTCAATGCTTGGAGCGCACTGTCCACGACTGTGGCCTCGATCACTTGGCTCAAACGCTTCTCATCGATGGCGTATCCGTACTCCTGCTTGCGTTTCTCAATGAAGCTTTTGCGCACTTGTTCGGAACGGCTGTCCCGCTGCAACTTCTTTTCCAATTCGCGCTTGGAATCAGCGAATGAAGGGGGCTTTTTGTAATCGAGTCTTTTGATGATGTGCCACCCGTATTGGGTTTGAACGGGAGCGGAAATGTCACCATTGGCGGCGAGGCCAAAAGCTGCTTCTTCAAAGGACTCGACCATGCGCCCTGTGCCAAACCACGGCAGTTCTCCGCCCTTGGTGCGGGAGCTTTGGTCGGCGCTGTGTTGGCGTGCCAGTTCCGCAAAATCTGCACCTGAGGCAAGTTCTGTAGCCAGCGCGTCGATTTTGGTCTTGGCCTCTTCGGGGCCTCCTTTGTCCGCGTCGGGGCGGATCATGATGTGCGCACAGAGCATTTCGCCTCGGGCTTCACGCTTGCCGGTGACCTTGATGATGTGATAGCCGTAGCGGGTGCGCACTGGACCGATGATGTCGCCCTCATTGGCTTTGAAGCAGGCGTCTTCAAAAGCGTAGAGCATCATGAAAGCGCTGAACCATCCAAGGTCACCCCCATTGTCTTTGACGCTGGGGTCTTCGCTACCGCCCCGTGAACGGGCGATGCTTGCAAAATCCTCTCCGCTCATGATGCGCTCTTTCAGTGCCATGGCCTTTCCCCATGACACGGCAGTGTCTGCAGGACTGGCGTCTGCGCTCACCTTGATGAGCAAGTGGGAGGCGCGAACTTCTTGAAGGGTGCGGTCATAGGCCTCGGCGACGAGGGCGTCCAGGAGTTCGTTGTCGACCAAATACGGGCGGGCAAGTTGTTTGCGGTATCCGGCCAGTTCGTTCACGAAGGAAGAGGCGGTGTCCATACCAAGGTCTTCCGCCGCCTTGACCTTCAATTTGAAATCGATGAACAGCTCCATGTATTCATCGAGGCTCTCTGCCGTGATGACACTGTCGCGGTTGTTCTTCTTAAAAATGTGCGAGAAGTCTTCTGCGGACACGGCCTCACCGGCAATGTTCAAGACGGTTTGGGCTTGAACGTTTCCTGCGGATGCGCAGGCAACAACAGTTAGGGCAAGGACCAGTCGATGGACTCCAGGGAAACAGCGTGGGCTCATTGTTGCGAATTGGACGCCGAATTTAGCGTTTGACGCGGTGCCACGAAGTATTCAAGTGTATTGCTTGACTTCCTTTATCGTTTGTTGACGACCCGGGGTCCCCTAAAGCGCTTTTTGTGGAAGGTTTCTACGCGCACAGTTGTCAATGAACGCGCGACTTTGAAGCCTATGGTGAAGTACATGTCACGCGTGTTGACATTTCCACGAATGGGTTGCCGCTCAAGGTCTAGGCCTTGCTGGAATTGAAACGTAGATAGGCTCGGGGCCTCTGCACAAGGGGGCATGTCCGCGAGGTTGGATTGACTCGTCAACGCAAGGCCGAGGGGTGTCATGTCCCAAGGGTTGGCGTATTGGTCCCGGATGTCGTCCAATCGATCGGTCCAAGTCCAGCGCCACAATCCGTTCAACGTAATGTGCCAAGGTCGTCCTGAGCCATTGTCGATCGACACCGTCCAGGACAGCCCCATGGGCAGGGTGGCCACGTATTCTGCGTAGGTGTCGCCTTCGGTGCGCATGCTCCTCAGGTCGTGCCATTCTCCAGGAGTGGTGTATCCCATTTCGATGAGCAGGTCATAGCAGGCGTTGTCGCGATCGACTTGTGCCTGGGGGGCATGATGCAGCAGGGCAATCCCAGCATGTGCTCGAAGGCTGTGTACCATGGTCAAACTCCCCATCTGGCCACTGAGTCGAAGGAGGGGGTAATCCGCACTCAGGGCCCACTCCGTCATTTCGTTCTTGAAGTGAAGGTTCCGAACAAAGGCTACTGCTTTGTTGGACATGCTGTCAGCTCCTTGGATGCGGATACGCCGAACGTCAAGGTTCAAGCCAAGCCGCTTTCCACTTTGTTGGAGCCTTGCCCCCAGTCCGCCGCCCATTTGAACCAGGTTCCATTGGGTATCGCTAAAGACGCCATATGATCCTTTGTGTCCTATGTCACCGCAGTAACCGGCTACGTGTGTAGATGTCCCCAGTTCCACGTTCCAGCTTGTGCTGTTGCGGCCTTGGGCATCGACATCGGCAGGCACGAAGAGTGCCGCCACCACGAATGCGAGAAGAAGAGGGCGTGTCAAACACATGGTTGGACACAAAGATACGACGAATTATATAATTTATTCGACTAAATATCTATTTCTACCTACGAATCAGAACTTCATGCGGGTAGACTTCTTGAAGAGTCCGCCCCGGCTTCTGTTGCCGTACGATTTGCGGTTGCGGTTGAAGCTTTGGCTCCGCCCGTTCAAAACCTTGCCATAGGTGATCATCAAGGTTCCATACGCATCGTCGTTGGCCGGATTGCCCCGTATGACAGGGATCTCATCGCCGATGTAGCTGTGCGCAGTGAGGCTTCCTGCTCCAGGACCTGCAAGTTCCAGGTCCACGAGGTTGGACTGCGAAGACAGTGCGGCGCCCAACTGCGACATCTCTGACGGGTCGGCGTAGAATCCGGTGACATCATCGAGGTAATCGGTGTCTGTCATCCGGAAGCCGATCTCGATACCGACATAGAAGTCAGCGGCCCCTCCTTTTTTCTGGCCGGTGATGACCGCGCTCAGACCAAATGGAATCGTAGTAATGCTCAATTCATCGCTGTAGTCCACGCCACCGGTCATCAACTCGGGCAAGCTGTGCCATTGACCATCGCTGGTGATGCCGGATTCAATGAGCTGGTCGCGCACCAGATTGTTGGCATCGACCCTGGATTCTGGATTGTGGTTGACCCTGGCCAAGCCAACGAACCCTCGAATGGTGAGCATGGCCCTCCGCTGTCTTGCCCAAACCAATGGTTTTTGCATCAGGTCGCGCTCCAGTCTGATGGACCCTTCGGTCATCTGATTGCGGAAATGCAAATTCCGAGCGCGGCGTGCTGGGTTTTTGGTGTCCTTGTCGTTCCCGGAAATGTTGATTTGACTGAGGTCAAACCTCAGATGCCACAGGCCATTCTGGTCCAATTTGCGTCGGGCGAACACCCCAAGAGCAGGACGTGAACGCAATTCCTGTAAGTCCCAGATGAAGGGCCGCGCCGTGCCTGCACCATCACCGATATCGCCCATGTAGTTCGACACACCGGCAGCGAAACCCACGTCCCAATTTCCTTGCGCAAGCAGGGCACATGGGCTGCACAGCAAAAAAGCTGTAAGCAGGGTGAATGTGGCCATCGCTCGTGTCATGAAGCAAAAATGTGCTTTGAAACCGGTATAATCAGTGCTATTTCGGGGCATCAGTGAGTTCCTACGTGTGGATAAGTTGAAAGGCGACACGGGAGGGTATACGAGGACTACAGCCTCAGGGTTTCACGAAACGTGCCATTTTGCATCATGAAAAAGCACAACTCCTCTCCGAATGCGCTCTGTCGCTTGCTTGGGGTCCGGCATCCCATAGTGCAAGCTGGCATGGTGTGGTGCACGGGGTGGGAGTTGGTCGCCGCGGTTGGCAAGTCCGGCGGGTTGGGGACATTGGGTGCTGGATCGATGTACCCCGAGGAGCTAAGGGCCGAGATTAACCAGCTGAAATCAGTGTGGAAGGGCCCTTTTGCGGTCAACGTCCCACTGCTTTATCCGGACGTGGAGGCGCACATGGAAACCATCAGAGAGGAGCAGGTGCCTGTGGTCTTTACGAGCGCAGGTTCGCCCAAGAAGTGGACGTCCTATCTCAAAGACACGGGGGCCACCGTGATTCATGTGGTATCGAGTGCGGCTTTTGCTCAAAAGGCGGAAGACGCTGGCGTGGACGCTGTCGTGGCAGAAGGGTTTGAGGCTGGAGGCCACAACGGCAGGGAGGAGACCACGACCATGTGCTTGGTGCCAGAAGTGGTGGACGCGGTATCGGTGCCCGTGATTGCTGCAGGGGGATTGCACGACGCGAGATCGATGCTCGCAGCCCTTGCGCTGGGGGCCAGCGGGGTTCAGATGGGCAGCCGTTTTGTGATGACGCGTGAAAACCCAGCGCATGCGGCATTCAAACAGCGGATTGCGGATGCCCAAGCGGGTGAGACCCGACTCATGCTCAAAGACGTTACCCCTGTGAGGCTCCTTCGGGGTCCTGATGGCAGCTTTTTCGATCAAGTCTCCCAGGCTGAGGAGGTAGGAGCTGATGTACAGGCCTTGCGTGCCTTGTTGGGAAGAGGGCGCGCCAAGAAAGGGATGCGAGAGGGCGATTTGCTCGAAGGAGAGCTCGAAATTGGACAGGTGAGTGCCTTGTTGGATGACCTTCCAGGCGCTGGCGAATTGGTTGAGCGCATCGTCCAAGATTTCAAGGCTTTTAAGACGCGCGATATGGCCCAGGGGTTCTTTTGGGAGGGGTTGGCGTAACGTTTGCAGGAAATTCAAAGGCGTTGGCGGATAACATCCTTGAAAGGCAACCGTTCATCTCTTGCGTGCGTACATCTTGCAGAGCCATGCAGCGTTCCATCATTCAACGGATATCTGGACTGTGGATTTTAATCGTGACGGCGGCCCCATTGGGGTTGGGTCAGGAATGGAATTGCATTCAGGTGCTCAATAACGGAACGGCTACTTTGAATTGGCAGTCTGATGCCACGGGCGCGGAGAGCTACGCGATCAATCCGATGTTGCCGGCTCCTGACTACACGCCGCTGCCTTCAACGGATGTGTTCTTGGATCCAGGCAATCCCATTTCAGACGTTTCGGGGTTCAACCTGCCCTTGTTGACTGCGACGCAGGGGTTTTGTTACACCTTGACTTCCTTGGATGCCGCTGGCAGCAGTCTGGCGGGCCCATCTGACACCCTGTGCACCATCTTTTTGGAATTGGAATCGGGATTGATACCAGGGACGGTTGACCTCGGTTGGAACAGTCCTTTTCACTTCAATCCACCGGCCGGTTTTAGTGGCACTTATGCGGTGGAACAGCTGCTTCCGGATGGTTCGTGGACGGTGATCGCATCGGCCCCTTGGTTGATGGGCAATTCCAATACGTCTTTTCCGGTGACGCAGTGCGAGGGCTTGGTAACCTTCCGGGTGACGCTGACCGAAGATGCAGGTTGCGTCCACCAGTCCAACCAAGCTTCCATCGAGGTGTCCGACCAAATTGATCCACCACCCCCGCAAATCGTCGCGGTGGATGTGGATTCGCTCTCCGGGCAGGCGACGATTTCTTGGGAGCCCAGTTTGGCTCCTGATGTGGCCGGATATATCGTCTACATCTGTTCGGGATCGATCGAAACGGTGCTGGCGACCATTGAAGACCCCAATACGCTCAGTTGGACGAATCCGTTGAGCGCGGCGGGACAGAACATCGAGTACTACAATGTTGCGGGATTTGACAGCTGCTATGTGGGAGGTTTGCCCGACCCGGGTGCAGCGAATCCTGCGTGCACACCGTCGATTTATCTGGACGTTGACTGGACGGAGTGCACCGATGAGGCCGATTTGCAATGGTCGCCGGTGGTTCATTGGCCAAGCGGCGTGAACCGTTATGAGGTCTGGGCCACTGAATTGACCCAAAGCGGTGTTCAGGGAGGGCCTGAGTTGCTCGCTGAGGTGCCCGGTAACCTCAACTTTTTCGAACACCAAGGCGCCAATATTGGCAGCCTATACCGTTACCGCATCGTGGCCCATGCAGAAGGAGTGAATTGGACCCAGTCTTCCAACACGGCAGAAAACTTGTTTTCTTACCCTGGCGGTCCCCAGTGGATCAGGTGGCTCGAAGCCAGTATTGTCACGGACTCCGTAGCTGTGCTCCGGGTCGAAGTGGATGCCACAGCTTCGGAGCCGCACGATTATGAAATCTGGCGGAACGAGCCCTTCGATGACGACTTCGAATATGTCAACAGCTTCAACTCTTTGGGGGGTGTTGTGCAGTTGCTGGACAGTTCCATCCAAGGCCAGGTGGGCCAGTACAAATACTATGTGAAGGTGGTGAATGCGTGCGGAGACAGTGTGCTGGGAACGCCTGTGGCTGAAACGATATTCTTGAACGGCACCGTGCTCGAGGACCGGCTGTCCAATGCCTTGGCCTGGACGCCTTTTGAAGGTTGGGAGGCCCCACGTACGCGGCAGGTGTTGTTGCGTGGCATACAGTTTGGTGGTCAACTTGAAGAGGTCGAAGATTTTGGTCCTTTTGATTTTTCGTACAATGACGAATTGGAGGATCTCATTGGAACACCTGGAGAATTCTGCTACAGGGTCCGTGCCGAACAAGGCGACAGTGGGTGGGCGGCCACTTCGAACGAGGTTTGCCTGACTTTACCTCCGGTGGTTTGGGTTCCTAATGCTTTGGTTTACAACGGATTTAACAACACATGGAAGCCGTCAATTGCCTTTGCCGATGTGACGGAATACAGGATCGATGTGTTCTCACGGTGGGGGGATTTGATTTGGGAATCGCTAGACCCCGAGGCCGCTTGGGATGGCACAAAGGATGGGGCTGTGTTGCCCGAGGCATTCTATCCCTACACGCTTCGTTTGCAGGATGGTGCCGGGCGCGTTGTGACGCGGAGGGGACATGTTCAAGTCGTGCGCCGACCTTGAATAAGAGGGGCTTGAATCCCCTTGCAATCATCGGGTTATCGACTATTTTCGCCGGAATATCCGGACGCGTCCCATTTGCTCATGCCCACTCATCTGCCCCACCCCAAGTTTACCGAAGAAGGCCTCACCTACGATGATGTCCTCCTCGTTCCTGCATACAGCGAGGTGTTGCCGCGTGATGCGGATTTGCGGAGCCGATTCTCTCGGAACATCGTGCTCAACGTGCCCGTGGTTTCCGCTGCAATGGACACGGTGACCGAAGCCAATATGGCCATTGGAATGGCCCGTCAGGGCGGCATCGGTGTTGTCCATAAGAGCATGAGCATCAAGGCACAAGCGGCTTTGGTGCGCAAGGTGAAGCGCAGTGAGAGTGGCATGATTCAGGACCCCATCACGTTGCCCGTCGACGCCGTGGTGAGTGATGCCCACCAGATCATGTCGGAGCACCGCATTGGCGGCATTCCAGTGGTGGACGAAGCCGGATTTCTCAAGGGCATTGTGACCAACCGCGACCTTCGTTTTGAACACGATCCCAGCCGTCCCATCGTTCAAGTCATGACGTCCGAAAACCTCGTGACGACACCCAATGGCACGGATTTAAAACGGGCCGAAGAAATCCTCAAGGACAACAAGATTGAGAAGTTGCCCGTCGTGGATGCGAACGGCAAGCTCGTGGGACTCATTACGTACCGCGATATCATCAAGCTTCAGGAATTCCCCAATGCGTGCAAGGACCAGTATGGCCGCTTGCGATGCGCAGCGGCTGTTGGAGTGACTCCAGATACTATGGAGCGCGTAGAGGCCTTGGTGGGAGCGGAGGTAGACGCCTTGATCATCGACACGGCCCACGGGCACAGTGCGGGCGTGATCGCCATGCTCAAAAAGGTCAAGCAGGCGTTTCCAAACACGGACATTGTGTGTGGCAACATTGCGACGGGTGCTGCGGCGAAAGCTCTTGTTGAGGCGGGTGCCGATGGCGTCAAGGTGGGCATCGGTCCAGGATCGATTTGCACCACCCGGGTAATTGCTGGGGTCGGCGTTCCGCAGCTTGGCGCGGTCATGGCGGTGGCTGAGGCATTGGTTGGAACAGATGTTCCATTGATTGCAGACGGAGGCATTCGTTACACCGGCGATATTTCAAAGGCGCTTGCTGGAGGCGGTCACAGTGTGATGATCGGCAGCATGTTGGCCGGAACGGAGGAGAGCCCGGGCGAAACCATCATTTACGAGGGTCGCCGCTTCAAGAGTTACCGTGGGATGGGCAGCCTCGAGGCGATGCAGAAAGGCTCCAAAGACCGTTATTTCCAGGATGCCGAGGATGATCTAAAGAAGTTGGTTCCCGAGGGCATTTCTGGGCGTGTTCCTTACAAGGGCACTGTTCAAGAGGTCATGTACCAGGTCATTGGCGGTCTCCGGGCCGGTATGGGGTATGTGGGCGCCAAGGACATTCCCGCTTTGCACCAGGCGCAGTTTGTCAGGATCACTTCGGCGGGCGTCAAGGAGAGCCATCCTCACGACGTGATGATTTCACGCGAGGCCCCCAACTACAGCATCCGCTGATTCAACCGAGGCTGCTCCCGGCGAAGGGGTCAGCGTTTCGAGAACTGTCTGATTTTCCGCAACGGCTTGACCAAGCGGAGGAGAACAGGCGGGGCGCTTCCATTGAGCCTCCAAGCCTTGGCGTCTTCGGCGTTGGCTTTGATGCA
>Ga0206126_10003904_pt1 | contig 14801 bp, 17 predicted proteins | sample Helgoland_Spring_5_FD_148621 | JGI IMG/M metagenome (GOLD analysis project Ga0206126, IMG submission 148621) | Pelagic subsurface seawater microbial communities from Kabeltonne, Helgoland, North Sea - Helgoland_Spring_Bloom_20160412_1 | ecosystem: Environmental > Aquatic > Marine > Epipelagic ...
TAAAATTTTAGAAATCGACAATTCCTAAAAGTTTAGAACTCTGTGACAATTCCTAAAATTTTAGAAACTGGAGTGGCAATTCCTAAAATTTTAGAAATCGACAATTCCTAAAAGTTTAGAACTGAGTCAATTCCTAAAATTTTAGAAATCGACAATTCCTAAAAGTTTAGAACTCTGTGACAATTCCTAAAATTTTAGAAACTGGAGTGGCAATTCCTAAAATTTTAGAAATCAGTTTTAGAAATCTGGTTTTCCTAAAATTTTAGAAATCTGGTTTTCCTAAACTTTTAGAAAGTTACTAAATTTTTGGATGTACTAATCTCAAAAACAATACTTGATGAACACCTCACCCTTGTCACGTATAATATCTCAAGAGCCGTTCTACGTTGTGAAGACAAATCTAAATTTACATATCTGCAACTTTACAAAATGGATAAACTTGACGACCTTAAAGCACTTTTGACTACTGTTTCTGGCTCCAGTCTTTCGATAGCCAATGAAATGGAAGAAGACATTTTAATCGAGATTGTCCGTAAAGAATATAAAGGCTCCGCTGCAAATGGGTCTGAAATATACTACAAATTATTTGACGAAACAGTAAAAATGTGCGCCGAATTAAAAAAAGCAGAAGTAGTACCTCATTGGGATGATATCCAAGGCATATATATACGCCGAGAACTCGCAGAACGCACCGCGCGGGCTGACGAATTAATAGAAGAATTGGAAGAACAGGTGAGTGAGGCAGAGTCGGAAGTGGAAAAGGTCAAGGAAAATAAACAAAATAAGCAGGAAGAGTACGAAAGATTACAAAGTGACTGTAAAGGTTCCGATGGAATATTCAGCCATTTGGTTGACAGGGCTTCAAAAGAAGCGTTCCGTAAAGGGTTTAATGGGTATAAACCTTCCAATATGCCGGAAATCAGTAAGGGGATGGCCGACGAACTGGAAATTCGTGAATTGAAAAGAGCTTTAGCGAAATTAGCTCGCTTACCAAAAGAGATTAAAGAACTTGAGAATGAAATCCCCAACTTAGAAAACCAACTCAAAAAACTTAGGGAACAAGTCGACAAATCGATTTCCAATAAAAAAAATATGCAAGCTTTAACAGCCAAACGAAGGCCTAACTAATCCTAATTTTTTAGAAATATAATGTCAGAGAGTATATACTTTTTAAATCCATTTTTGAAATGAATATTTCGAAATTGCCGGCCCATGTCAGTCAATCCGTAGACTACATCATCAATGATATATACGACTCTGATTTTGCCGAAAACAATGTCGACGTTCAAATCGACATGGTCGGCGTGTTGAATTATACGAACGGTGTCAAATTGCGCCTTACTTATGTCGATTCATTTGAAGACGACGATATCCACGAGTGGCGAAAAATTGCAGAATCACATGGTGCTTCTGGCATTAAAACCCGTGTCCATACCTCATCCGGGAATATCGAGTTGAATATCGAGTATAAAGGTCCTGGCAAAACATCTGTAGACAAGCTATGGATGGTTCGCTCCATACTCATTCTGGTGGCAAGTTGGTCCTATCATCAGCTGCATCTACTCGAGAGCGACCGATATCCGTCTCCGACCGAGTGGTTCGCGTAAAAAAGCCAGTGGCGTTACAACCGGAAGAAAGCGCCTTTATTGAAAAGACACTACACTACATATCAAGTATTCATGGCGCTGTGGCCAATAAGTTGGTTCTTTCGACCAATACCAAATTTCCGACGCGATACATTATACTGATTCGCGGTCTGCCGAACATGTCGATGGAAGATTTCGACCATATTCGTCTCATGAACGAAAACATTCGTTCGATTCAAATTAACATGACTGACGAAACGATTCAAATCGATGTCTGGCGGCTTGGTCAGACCGAGTCCAAAAAGAAAAAACGCAAGCGTGCAAAAGAGTGTATTGTATCTGCCTATGACCTGTCCTCGGTCGATAAGCGCGACAGACGATGTCTAGGTCGGCTGTTGATGCAGCTAAACACGTTGGAGGAAATTGAGTGCCAGTTTGACATGCAGGTCGATACATCTCAGCCCGAATTCTATCGCTTAGATTTGAGTATTTTGGACCAGATTAAGATTAGTTCATTGAAAATAGTGTTGCACGATTGCCGTTCTTTTTGCCGCACCTTTGAGTTTGATTTTCCGCATAAAATCATCCGGGCCAAATGTTTGCGACTGTCAGCCCCTTTAAACCGTAAATATTTGAGAATAAAAAGAAATTAATTTTTTTCTTGTCAAATCTTGTTTTTTTCTTTTCAAATCTTGTCTGTCGTATTGACGATCTTGTCTGTCGTATTGAGTAGAAAGCCATACAATGCAGAATACATTATTACTGACCAAACGTCGAAAAAAACGTGAAATTGAACCTGGCCTAAAGTCGCGGCACCAGCGACGGAAAGTGAGACACGGTAACAACATGCATCGGCAAATGGCTGACATGAAGAAGGAGATAGACCAGCTACGATGCACGGTGCATCAACGTGATGACAAAATTCGCGCCATGAATGCAGAACTCGATCGCCGGAGTCCCAAAAACGTTTCCACGTTGACCGCCGAATCCCAACGAAACGAGACTGAAGCAAAGCAGCTAGCTCCACTGTGCACGTCCAGTGTGAGTCCTCTATTCGCTGACCCACTCTTAACTGAAAGAAGCTTCAAAATTGCCATGCAGTCATTCACAACGATTATATCAAAGAAACGCAAAAAACCTATCACTGCCAATGATTTTGTAGTTATCGTTTACGCGCCTTACTATGTCGATGCTTTTGGTACTTGTTGTGTACCACGTATTGATGAAATACTAGAAGAGTGTCATCTCGACCAGGTGACAAAAAAGGTTACCTGCTCGTTAAAGTCCTCAAAGATTAAGAAATATTTCCTGCAGTATGCCACGGAACAACATTTCCATGAAATATATGAGCGTTTCAAAGACTTCAAGCGGTCTTCGTGTGTGTTTCAACGACTTTGGGACATGGGCTACCACCAGGCGCAGGACGTGGTGCAGGCTTTGGAAAAACAGAATGTGCCATTTTGCAACGAGACAGACGGCGCATGGAAAAGTATCATTTTTGGAATAGGGGGTGGCAAATGCTTTGTCAGTGGTGACCGTCACAAGGGAGTTGGCGACCATATCAGACCAATTCGTGCAAATCGGCACGTGACCGGTTGTTATGGAGGTGACTCAAAATGGAATATAGGGCCTGTCATTTCAGCACTAAATCAACCGTACAAGAACATGGTACTTTTTTTGCCGGACCTGAAGCAGTTTTACAAAATTTGTCTGGACACTGCAACATTTCAGAATGTATCTTTTGATGGTTTCACTTTCGAGGACAGTCAGTCGTTCGAGGCCCAATACGCTGCGAAACGCGTCGAATTGGAATCTCAAAGGTTTGATTGTCTGGTGCACCTCAGAAATTTTTACAAAAACAATGCTCATGTTCAGCGGTTTAAGAACGCTATACTCGTCAGGAATAGTGGACACTTCTATCGTTTGCTTCAACAGATGTTCAGTGTAGATATATTACTGTTACAGTCGTTAGTAGCCTTGCCGTCGTGTTCGCGGCGTGCACACATTCCAAACTTTGTAGAGGTGTTAATGCAGCAGCACGCTATCATGGACCTCTTCAAAGTACATTTTCAATCCGTTCAAGTGACGTCTAATTTATTACGATGTTTATTTAGCTCGGACAGGCAAACATTTTCAACGGACGATCGGATGAATGTCGAAAAACTGTTTCCAAATTCAGTTGGAATTAAAAAAGCTTATCGTGCTTTGTGGACACGGTTAGGATTAATGACAATTGTAGACTTTGTTAAGAGTAGTTCAAACACGGGAAAATTATTACGATGGATGGACACCAAAGAAAAGAAAAAGCTGTACCGAAAAGTGGATGCTTTAGATATTTACATGCGATTAAATTTATGGCAGGCCTACGTATCGTCAAGAGGGAACCCAAAAATGGAGTGGAAAATGGGGGTCAAACAGTTTGATAGAATAGAGGCCATTCTAAAGAAAGGTGTCCAAGCAATCCATGACGGCACTCAGGCATTTATTCGCGAGCTGACAAGTTAGAATAAGATAATTATATTTTGTTTTTCAAACACACCTTTTATTGTCATCATACAATGACATCCTTCATGAAAGAACATGAGATGTTGCCAAAGGGTCTTTTGGATGCCAGACTACCTGTGGTAACCCATGGATTGGGTCACTTTAGCAAGTATGACCCTGTACCACATATGGACGTTGTCTTGGAGGCACACGAGTTCATGCCTGTGCGCCAAACGCTGGGGGCTGCTGGTTTTGACCTCAAATCGAAGGAAGTTGTGTCTATTCCAGCTCGTAGTTCTGCTGTCGTGGACACTGGCATATCGGTGGCTTTGCCGTTGGGACACTACGCCAGAATCATAGGGTGTTCATCTCTGGCCTTTCACTACGATGTCACCATGTTTGAAGGGACCATTGACCAAGATTATCGCGGTCCCATTAAGGTGAAACTGTTTAATCATTCCAACAAAGTTTTTAACCTCGGGGAACGACAGTGCATAGGCCAGATGATTGTTCAGACGTATGTTGTACCATCTCTGAACGTTGTGTCGCACCTATCGCAGACACAACGCGGCTGGACCGATATAAAAAATAATACACAAAAGACTATTTAAATAACTTTCAAGTGTTGTACAACATGTACCGTTCCAACTACAAATCCTTATTTCGGTGCCATACGCTGGTCGAGTCTGTGAATTATGCGCTTGAACCATCAACGCAAAAGGCCGATTTATTTTTGTATTTGTTAGACACGTATGACATTTTACTGTCCCATGCCGATGGTTCCATGATTATGGATGAAAACGACGATGTTCCGTACTTGCGTTTGGCCTTGAAACTCGAAAAGTATGTTTTTGAGGCATGGGAGACGCTATTTGACAGAATTCCTGGTCAACTCAAGGGTTGGTGCGAGGGTATGTTTGTCTATGTCTGTATATGTTTGTGTCGATGGTTGGCGTCGAAGCCGGGTTGTACTGTGATACCTTCTGAAACGCGCGACTGGATGCGTGCCAATCGTTTGCGGTCTCATGCGTCGTATGACACTGCCTCATTTACGATTGGTGATCTGTTGAACGCCTTGGATATTTTTGAACAGCGCTGGTACATGTTTAAGGAGTTAAATCAACACATTATGTTGTATTTGAATGCGTTAGAATTTCGAGCGGCCTGGTTTATCTCTCACACGGCACCTTCCTCAGTGTTTGACATTCAGACTCGTCGCATTTCTACGGACGATGATTCTTTTCAAATCCATCCGGCGATGATATATGAGTTTTACGTGCGTTTTGTGTCGATTCGCAGGTCTTTTGCACAGTCTACGATGTGGGATACGGTTCCACCCGTGGCGCAGATGCCCGAGACACGTTGGTCAGAGTTTCTTGAGAAAGAAAACCGACACTTGGGCATTCGTAAGTTTCGTGATGGTGTGCAGAATGTGACCTGGGAGAATATGACACGATTATCGGACAGTGCGCGTGCTTCGTACAATGCTCGTGGGTCTCGTGTGTCGGCCTACCAGTCTTTGGCTGAAAATCGGCCTTTGGCAATTTTGGACAAACTGAATCATTTGACGGGGTACGGCAAAGTGCCTTTATTGCATGACCACGACAAGATTCGTGAGGGATTGCACTTGCAAATGATCCACGCTCATTTTATGTCGACGTATTCGGTGTCGTTTAAAGATTATTTCTTTTGTTCTTCTGACAAGTCTTGGCGCCATCGCACCAAGTTGCCACATATGGTAGTGCCAATTATTATCGAAAGACGGCACCGCCACGACGTCATGCATAAGGGTCTCATACATTTAGTGCCGAATGGTACCATGGCGGAAGCGTTCCAACTGTGGTTGCTGATGGTACGCCGCGATTACCGTGGTATTTTGTATGGTTCGATGGATTTTGGCCATTTGTGTCGCATGATGTTTGACCCGCCAGAAGCGGCACAAGTGCGTGACTTGGGAGAAGGAATGTCAACTTACAAATGGGATGTATAAAAGTCCTTTCTTACTCCCTAATATCTTAACTGGAGTCGTATTTTTACAGAAGAGGAGCACCAGTCAGATGACAATTATATTTGTCATTTATTGATATTGCGAGACATGCCCTAACATGTGAGATACAAAAATAGTATAGAAAAGTTTCAAGTGGTTAAGCAATAAATTTATATTTTTCCTTGACATTCCAAAACAAGTATTTGGACACTTGATGTCTTTTGAGTAGTTGCTGCCTACAGACAGGGCATTTGTGCGCCACACGCTCTGAAAAATTTGTGAGACACTCCACGTGACCTACTCGCGTAGTGCAGTGACAATGCAACACCAAGTAATCTTTTGAAAAATCAAACGAGCATCGACATGCCCGACATTGAGGATGGGACACGACATTTTTAGTGATCACCACGGCTGGAAGTTTGGCAGGGACCACCTTTCCAATCGACTCAATCATATTATCGCTGAAATGAAGGTTCTTGTTTGTTTGATTAAACCACAGTAAGCGCGAACGTGTTAAAGTATTCTTTTCGGGACTCGGCGACACGCGCGTGTCGAGCCAGGCGTCGTAACACTGTTTGGCCGCAGGATTCAGTAACATAGCTGCCGCCGCTTTTAAATGGCATAGGCCATTTTCATGAATCGTCGGAGCGTTGACCGAAGCTTCCGCGGCGGACATTTCGCTCATAAGACGCTCTCGCACATTGCCGATTGTCCATCGACCACATCGCTCTTGACACTTTGCCAGTATTTCATGTGGTGTCGATTCTGCTGTCAAATCGAAAAGCCTATACACTGAATAGTCCATCGACGCCTTACATTGTCACTACAGACAAGATCGTTAAAATAAAATAAAGATTTCTTATACAATTTTTCTAAATAATTGTTCGCCATTAGCAGAATAAAAACTATAGTTTGTACCGGAAACCACTAAAAAACCATTGGCTGATGTGCCAAACTTCAATTCGGCCGTATCCATGGTGCGCGCCCCTAAATACCAATCCCAATCGTAAAACCAAGCGCCACCGCCAGACACAAACTCATGGAGACCGTTCGAGGTGACGTACTGCAAATTATGGTCATGTCCACACAAATAGGACTCCACATCAAAACGAATCATGATTTCTGTCAAATCCACGCGTAGCTCATCGTTTCTTTCGTGCGTATGCTCCCCAAATGTCCATAGTGGGTGATGGCCCACAATAATTTTTCGCGCCGCCCTCGATGTTTGCAAAGCACTGACGAGCCATTCTTGTTGCTCGTCTATCAATGCGCGTTGTTCGGCAAGCCATTGCCACTCGCGGTGCTTTTCTTCGCGCACCGGATTGTAATCAAGCCAGGGAGTGGTATCGATAAAGAAAAGTTCCATATCACCAATGCGTTTGTTGTAATAGCGAGCGGGCATGTTCCAGTTCAGATACACATCATGCAAGTCTAACTGCGCTTGTGCATTGCCATAATAATCATGGTTTCCTAAACATAAAAACCATGGTACCTTGCTGTCATAAATACGAACCCAGTCGTGCACTCTTGAATCCTTGACAGAGTCAATGCCCTCAGGATAAAAGTTATCGCCCGTCGATATCACAAAATCGAGGTCCATGTTGGCCATAGTCGCGGCCATTTGCATCTGGGTGTCCGTACCACCTCGACCCCAATCTCCGAGAACAGCAAAATCGGCCGACACCATGACAACCAGCAAAATCAAGATCCACATACAGTCAGACAATCAGGTCAACTTATATACAACCTATTCTAAAATACCCTACTTACAAGACCAACCCTAACCCCATCATGACCAAGTGTCCCATGTGCAAAAAATCCTACGCCAACAAACCTGCCTGTGGACTGCGTCTCTTCAACTCAGAAAATGAGTGTGCTATATGCTTGGAAAAGAAGCCGGTGATGATGGCTTTGCCTTGTGGACATCAATTCTGCCAAGAAGACCTCCAGAAAATCGGCATCAGACCTATCACAGAGCCAGTAGTCATCAGGCCACGACAGAGGATCCATAGACCCGTAGTCATCAGGCCACAGCAGAGGATCCATAGACCCGTAGTCATCAGGCCACGGCAGAGGAATCGCCAAAGGCGGCCACGCCTACCCATTATAAGACCGACATATTTAGACTTGACTCGTCGTAGAGCTACAAAACGCTGTGGATGGTGTGGGCATTTAGGTCATACTATTCGAAAGTGTGCTGAGCACCGCCTTCAATGCAAGTGCAAGTCACTCAAAACAGCGCGGCACCAGCGGCTGTACAGACGTAAACACCGATGCCAACATTGTGGCAAAAAAGGTCATCAGACTACTACATGTGCAAATGTACTCACACAATAAAAAAAAATGACAATCCAACTTGTCAATTCCTAAAAGTTTAGAAATCGACTCCGGATAATTATATTATGTTGGGGGGACCACAATTCCTACTCTGATTTTTCTTTATGTTGTAAATTGGTTGTTTGACTTGATTGTATCTTATCATTGATACGATGATTCTTTACGGATAGAATGATTCTTTATGGACTTTACCCACTGACAAACTTGACCAACGTTGACAATGTCGTCCCATCCGCTCCCATGGTTGATAGTACGACTCACACATGTTACTTCCACTTGACCGCCTGATTTATCCAAGTAGATATGGGTCGTATTGCCTACCGCTTTGGATTTTGACGAAAACCACCCGTATCTGACACCGTGAGCCGATTTCTGTGCGTTTGGTGATGTTTTCATTAGTGTTTGTGTAGTAGGTGTCTTAGTAGTCGGCGGTGTTGTAGTTGTTGGGTTCATGTTGATAGTGTAAAATAAAGTTTTAAATAGGATAAAATTTTAGAAACTCAGACAATTTCTAAAATTTTAGAAATCTGGAGTGGCCATTCCTAAAATTTTAGAAATCTTGGAGGCAATTCCTAAAAGTTTCGAAATTCAGTTTGTCAATTCCTAAAATTTTAGAAAACAGGAACCAATTCCTAAAATTTTAGAAATCTTGGAGGCAATTCCTAAAATTTTAGAAATCTGGAAGCAATTCCTAAAATTTTAGAACTGAGTCAATTCCTAAAATTTTAGAAATTCAGTTTGTCCATTCCTAAAATTTTAGAATTCGATTGTCAATTCCTAAAATTTTAGAACTGAGTCAATTCCTAAAATTTTAGAATTCGATTGTCCATTCCTAAAATTTTAGAACTGAGTCAATTCCTAAAATTTTAGAATTCGATTGTCCATTCCTAAAATTTTAGAACTGAGTCAATTCCTAAAATTTTAGAACTGAGTCAATTCCTAAAATTTTAGAATTAAGTTGTCCATTCCTAAAATTTTAGAAACTCGGACAATTCCTAAAATTTTAGAAATCTGCTGTCCATTCCTAAAATTTTAGAACTGAGTCAATTCCTAAAATTTTAGAATTCGGCTGGCAATTCCTAAAATTTTAGAAATCTAGAGTGTCAATTATAGTTGGGTTATGGGACCACAATTCCTACAAGTTATCAAGAAAAAACTCGAAATGATATCACTAACACCAGACAGCTTCAAGAGAACGAAAAACAAAGACTTTGCCAAGGTCATTGAGGTCAAAACGCATTCCGAGACGTCGTTGGTTTGCCGATGATGCTTATCGATAGGCACCACATTTCTTACAATCATAATGTGAACGATGACCACGGTCTTCCCAATCGCGTTCCCATTGATGTTCACAATTTCTCTCTAAAACCTTTTTTCTTTCTTTAATCAAACGTTCTAGTTTACGTAATTGGCGCTCCCTAGCCCAGTAGTGCTGTTCCAAAGTCCTAATCTCACTTTTAGCGGACATGTCAACATACTTCAATTGGTAGCGTGGAAAGCGGTGCGAGTAGCCCAACTCTGTGCTGTGCTTTTCACAGTCTAACCCTTTCAATATTTGCATCATTGCAATGTCAAGGTCAATAACATCTTGCGGTTCAGGAGATTCGATACAACGAAAAAGGTCTACAGTATGCCAAGCCTCAGACATCTTTTGTATAAATAACTTTATCTATAATAAAAATTCACTTATGCCTATCTAAATAAAAATTCACTTATGTCTAACATGACTATTTAAGTCTCTATTTAAGTCTCTATTTAATACTATGATTTCGGTCAATGTCCAGTTCAACGGTTCTGTGTGGGAAAAGCCCGCCTTTAAGACTTTAACAACGTTTTTAACTGATTTTTTTCACTGCGACCCAGGTATGGCACTGTGTGAAGACGACCTTAGTGTGATGTCACTGCTTGAAGAAGCCGACCTGTGTCGTTATCAGGAGGGTGATCTCGATTTTTTGTTAGATGCATCAACATTGGACGTGTCGATAGCCTTTGTAGAAGCAGTAGAACATGGCGACGTTGACACCTACATGTACGTAGTGACATGTAACGATGAAAATGCAGCGCTTGATTTGAAGGCCCTGAAAGACGCATGCGGCCAAGACTTTCTTTATTTTTTAGACAATTCGGCAGAGACTTATGACGGTGCAGCGCGAACTCAAGCTTATGGGACAGCTGTGGCAGTAGATACGACGGGTCTTCTAAAGAGATATCTGGAGGAGGAGTATAATTTTGAATTTTCAGAGGCTAGATTTCGAAGTTTTGTCATGTCCTAATTTGGTTTTTTTTTTGTATGGATATTCGCTTGTCGGTCTTGTTTGGGCATGCTGCCATCGCATCCTGTAAATACTTTGCCTTTATCTACTTCTAAAGTCATGAAATAATTCGTTTGCCAGTTTCGAATATCTTCGCGTTTGCGAACTTCCACGGTCAATGGATTGCCAATGGCTACATTAATCCTCTCTTCAGGCAGGCTGTTCATTCCAATAAAATTATTTACTGAAAAAAAAGGAGGATTATGTATATATTATGTGTATATTATGTGTGTTGGCGTTCTAACGTCATTCTAAATTTATATTCTAAATTTTAACAAATATGTCTCGTTCTCGCGGTTTCAAGTCCCTCGACGAATGTGTCAATCCCGAATATCATAGGGCATGGGGATGCTGTGTGACCGTCAAAGAGGCCATCGACCATGCCATCAGGTTCATTGAAGACAAAGCATTACGTAGGTGCAGTCGTCAAGGCCGTGTGAACGTTTTTTTGCCAGATTTCAATGGCAAGCCTAACGTTTTAGAACATATTTTTTTCTCCTTGTCTGACAAATTTGCCAGCTACGATATCAAGCTTCATATTGGCGATGAAAAGTACAATGCATGGGATATCGTCGTCCAATTTACACCCTTTACACTGGAGAAGACAAAGTCTGCCATTCCAGTGGGGTGGAACGATGATTTGCCTCAGTGGACATGGCAAGATGTTTGTCAGTACCGAGGATATTCAACGTCCTCCTTGCAGATTTGGCCTCCGGAGGAGTACAAAATGAAAGCTCGGCTCGAAGTGGGGCGTTCTGCATCACAAGATTTAGAGAAACAAAGACAACAGGTACTTAAAGAAAAACACAAACAATACTTAAATCGTTAATCAACTTTTTAAAGTGCATATCAATTCCTAAAATTTTTCTGGAGTGGCCATTCCTAAAATTTTAGAATTCGGTTGTCAATTTCTAAAATTTTAGAAACTCAGGCAATTCCTAAAATTTTAGAAATCTGATTGTCAATTCCTAAACTTTTAGAAATCAGGACAATTATATTTTACTTATGTTGGGTTATGGGACCACAAAACTTTTAGGAAATCGGTGGTCAATTCCTAAAATTTAGAAATCGTCAATTCCTAAACTTTTAGAAACTCCGGACAATTATATTTTACTTATGTTGGGTTATGGGACCACAATTCCTAAACTTTTAGAAATTCAGTGGGCAATTCCTAAACTTTTAGAAACTCAGTCAATTCCTAAAATTTTAGAAATCTGGTTGGCAATTCCTAAAATTTTAGAAATCTGATTGTCAATCTGGTTGTCAATTCCTAAAAGTTTAGAAACTCAGGCAATTCCTAAAATTTTAGAAATCTGATTGTCAATCTGGTTGTCAATTCCTAAAAGTTTAGAAACTCAGGCAATTCCTAAAATTTTAGAAATCTGATTGTCAATTCCTAAAATTTTAGAAATCTGAGTGACAATTATATTTTACTTATATTGGGTTATGGGCGACAAGTCCTATTAGAACTAACCCTTTACCAGGTTTCCATGTAAACAACTATAAAAGTAGAAATAATAAATAGAACATATATATATAGATCATTTTGTCTTTTATATTGTTTTTTTGTTGTATATAAGTTTAATAGTACTTTGATGATGTCTTCTCGTATATTGTGGTGGAAGAGAGCTAAAAAAAGCCAGTATGGTGTCAAAGGTATAGAGCGTTTAATGCGAGATATTCTTCAGCATACTACGGTTCAACAGAAAGCTTGTCCGACGAAAAAGCTGACCGCGAGACAACTCAAACAAAAGACAAAAAAACGCAATCGTCTGCTGAACCTGGAAGGCAAATTACGTTCTAAACAAAGGATATTAGATCGTAAAAAACGTTACGGTAGTCAATTGGCGAGAGAAAAGAAGGGTGCGCAAACTGCCAAAAAAATGAAAAGATTCTTAAAACGACTCAAAAAATATAATCATATGATGGCCAAAGTTGTAGAAGAGTATCAAAGGGTCGATATGCATCTAAAAAAGGTGACAAACTTGATGGTCGTCCGTCAGCAGTTGGTGGCTACAGATATAATTAAGGTCCAGAAAAAAATCAGAGCTGCTGGCATGTGCGCCTATTGCCACAAAGTTTGTGACCGATTGTCGCGCGAACATCTATTGCCTCGATCTGCCGGTGGGCGCGCTATCATTCACGTTTGTTTCCCGTGTAATTTCAAGAGAGGCTCAAGCGGCAAATTTGGTCCATTTCTACTCTATATTTATACATATCCAGAACAATGGGCTAAGGCATTGTCTTCTACGTCTGATGTCTCCAAAACAACATCGTGGTTGCGTCGCTGGGACCTATAACTCATATAAACATCTATGACAAGTATATCATCCGGCTTAAACCGAACATGTAGGCCTTCTACTCGTTTGAGAACAGTCTGTGGGTGTTTTTCTCGTTGTGTGAGCAGTCTTTGTCCACCACTTCCATTTGAAACGGTTTGTCTTGTGGTTTCAACAACCTCTTCGCCGCTTTCAATGACTGTTAGAATATCTTCTGGTTGCAAGTTATATTGTTTGATTTTTTTGCGTGCACGATTGGTCAGGATCATTTTTGTATGATTATATTATGGGTTTGGGTTATACTTTCTTTTCGTCATATGTAATGCTCTAAGAAACGCAACACTGGCGGGAACCCAAATACTCGCATTCAAATTTCGAGCAGAGGTTTGTAATCCAAAAGCACTACTGTATTTACTTTTAGCAGTTGATTTATAACCACTTGCAATGCTTGATTCACCCAAAGCAGATGTACTATCGCCCATAGATACACTATATTTACCTTCTGCAGATGTTGAATAACCCATAGCAATACTTGACATGCCTAATGCTGCTGTATTGTCACCCATTGATGTACTTGATTCTCCTTTGGCTGTAGTACTGTATCCTAAAGCTGTACTTTTATCTCCAGATGCCTCTGTACCATAGCCCATTGTTATACTCACTTCGCCGGAAGCAGTCGTGTAAGAACCTAAGGCTTTTATCCCCCCGGTTTTATGTATATATTTGTTGCCTTTTTCGTCTTTAATTAAAAGGTTATGGAACCAATATAGTAGGGTTAGGGTTGAGGGTTGAGGGTTAGGGTTGAGGGTTGAGGTTAGGGTTGAGGGTTGACAAGGTTAGGGTTGAGGGTTGGCAAGGTTAGGGTTGACAATTTTATTTTTTAGACGCGTTCTCGAGGTGGCATGCATGGATGTGACGCCTGGCACATGGGTGGGTCTGTCTGGCACATGGGTGGGTCTGTCTGGTAAGATCGTTGTATGTCCGGTACGAGCGATGAACGTCTGGTACGACGCGTTTTGAGGTGGCAGGTAAGAGCACTTACCCGCCATTCGAGGCTGGTAACACACCCGCGGCGACCGGTAACACATCACACATGACCGGTAACCCTAACCTGCCAACCCTGAACCCTAACCTGCCAACCCTGAACCCTAACCTGCCAACCCTGAACCCTAACCATACACATTGGTTCCATAACCTTGACGTTAGTAAAAAAAACAGTATTTTCTCAGGGTGGCCTTTTTTTTTGTTCTCAAGATTGTCGGAAATCTCTATCGGCGATAGCTATCGCGAATAGAAAAAAGTTCTTTCGCCGATAGAAATAATCTCTTTCGCGAATAGAAAAGTTCAGCCGTCACCAGTTTTTTTTTTGTTCTCAACATTGTCGGAAATCTCTATCGCGGGAAAATCGGACGCTACGTTTGACTTAATTTTACCCTATTTAATAGATATCCATATAAAAAGGACAATGGGTTTTCATCAATTCATACCTTCGGAATCTAAATCGAATAAAAAAAGAATAAAACGCGCAGAAACTTTACTCGAGGCGAGTCAGGCGGGCCACGTCGACGTGGTTAGGCAACTGCTTGCCGCAGGTGCAGATGTGAACCAGGCCTCCAATAATGGTGCCACGCCACTTCTCGTTGCGAGTCAGGCGGGCCACGTCGACGTGGTTAGGCAACTGCTGCTGCGAGAGGATGCGGATGTGAACCAGGCCATGAATAATGGTGCCACACCACTTTACATGGCGAGTCAGGAGGGCCACGTCGACGTGGTTAGGCAACTGCTGGCCGCAGGCGCGGTTGTGAACCAGGCCACG
>Ga0206126_10003905_pt1 | contig 14796 bp, 9 predicted proteins | sample Helgoland_Spring_5_FD_148621 | JGI IMG/M metagenome (GOLD analysis project Ga0206126, IMG submission 148621) | Pelagic subsurface seawater microbial communities from Kabeltonne, Helgoland, North Sea - Helgoland_Spring_Bloom_20160412_1 | ecosystem: Environmental > Aquatic > Marine > Epipelagic ...
ATTAAAGTGCCAAAACCTTCGTTTTTTTGCCAAGCGGAGGAAACAAAAAACCCTGAAAATGCGTTGATTTTCAGGGTTTTGCCAAGATTCTATGTCCGAACTTGCGGAGAGAGAGGGATTCGAACCCCCGGTACCTCGCGGTACGCTGGTTTTCAAGACCAGTGCATTCGACCACTCTGCCATCTCTCCGATGAGAAGCTTTTAAAACTTCTCGAGTGGGCGGCAAATTTAAACAGGAATTGATTGTTTGCAAGGATAATTATGCAATTATATTTGAGGTATGCTTCTAAAAGTAAAAATTGTACTAGTAACTCTCGTTGCGACTTGTGTTGTACACGCTCAGAATACGAGGTTATCGCTAGATCCGAGCGTGTATGTCACGGCTCAAGGTAAACCTTATGTAGATCTATATACGACGCTAGATGCCAGTACAATAGGGTTTGAATTAAATGTAGATAGTAATTGGGTTACCTCTTTTAAAGTTGTCGTGCAAACCGGTGGAAAGTTAGATGCTTTTACCTTTAACTACGCGCAAGAAGACAGTGCCTCTGGAGCTCCATTATTACTTCAAAAAAGCACATTCGCTTTTGACGATTGGACCAATCAGGTCTTGAAAATAGTTATCACAGATGACATTACCGGCGATTTCATTGAAGTGGAAGATACCTTACATTTTGAAGGAGAGGTGGCCTATTATCTTTCCGATCCTATCGCTTTAGATACGCTGCAAACGGATGATGCAGTCTACCAAAAATCAGGTAGTTCAGTCATCCCTAAGCCATCCTTGGGGTTACCTGTATTCGAAAATGTCCCCATTGAATGGTATTCTGAGGTTTATGTTAAAGAAGGACAATATGTCCTCAGGTACGAACTTCAAAATGCTTCAGGCGATGCTGTAAGTGGTACGCAAGGATTCAAAAGATTACAGGATGGGGTAAATCCAATTCGCATAAGCTACGCGATGGATGGACAAAATAGCGGCGCTTATGCCATCAAAACTGAACTTTTAGATGCTAGTGGTACAGTGATTAAGGAGGCCTCGGAGTCATTGATGTGGTACAATGATGAAATGTTGATTGATGCATCTTTATTAGAAGGTGTATTAACTAGAGCAACTTTCGAAAAATCTTGGGGAAATTGGGACGAAGTACCTGAATACCTTAGTATGATTGCTCCACTGGCGTCACTGGCTGAGCGCAGGTTGTTAATGAATCTAAAGGAGTCCATGGATACCGCTAGGGCTGCATTTTATTTGACACGTTTTTGGCAGGAGAAAGCACCAGACCAAGCGTTAGAATCTTGGATAGGTTACAAAAGGGTTGTGGATCAGGTAGATGCTGAATTTGGTTCAAAGACCTTACCTGGCTATAGAACCCAAATGGGTCGCGTCTTTTTGCAATACGGTGCACCTTCTTTAGTTGAGGAACGTCCATTCGACGGAAAGAACTACCCCTATCAAATCTGGCAATACGACAGACTGGTGAGCTCAAGTACTCCAATACAGCAAAACCAAGTGTTTGTATTTGTTGATCAAGAGTTGGTAGGCCGTCAATATACATTGATACACAGCAGCGCTATGGGTGAAGTAAAAGATCACAAGTGGCAATTTCATTTGTCCCGTCATTCAAATACAGGACCAGATATCGATGCGACTTCAACACAATACAGCAGAGATAATTTCGGAGAGCGAATTTCAAATTCATTAATTATTGGGAATCAGGGTACCTGGTTTGACCAATTCAATAATTAACAGGATGAGTACTACCATCGCCGTAGCCGTCTTAAATTGGAATGGAAAATCGTTGCTTCAAACGTATTTACCGGGCGTAATTAAAGACAGTGCTCCTCATAAAGTTTACGTCATAGACAACAACAGTTCAGATAAAAGCCTTGCTTATTTAAATGAGAATCACCCCGAGATAACCGTCATCCAGACTGGTGAAAACCTTGGTTATGCTGGGGGATACAACGAAGGTTTAAAGGCAATTCAGGAGCCTATTTCCATATTATTAAATAGCGATGTTCGAACAACTCCTGGATGGCTTAACCCCATTCTTGAGCACTTTGAAAATCATCCTGACTGTGCAGCTTTACAACCGAAAATACGTTGGGACCGTTCTCCCGAGCAGTTTGAATATGCAGGAGCATCCGGCGGATTCATGGATCGGTGGGCTTATCCTTTCTGTCGCGGTAGGGTGTTTGGTACGCTCGAGAATGACATAGGTCAATACAATACCCCAAAAGAAGTGTTTTGGGCCACAGGGGCCTGTTTAGCGGTCCGTACGGAGGTATTTAAAACCTTAGGAGGTCTAGATCCCATGCTCTTCGCGCATATGGAAGAGATTGATCTATGTTGGCGAATGCAACGCGCGGGTTTTGAAGTATGGGTTCAGCCTGAAAGTACCGTTTATCACCTGGGAGGAGCCACATTAAGCGTAGATAATCCGAAGAAGACATTCTTAAACTTCAGAAATAACCTGATTATCGTTATGAAAAATTTACCCCATTTTTCAGCATTGGGCGTCATTTTTCTTCGTTTACTACTCGATGGACTCGCGGGAATCCAGTTCTTACTGGCCGGCAAACCAAAGCATACCTTCGCCATCATCAGAGCTCACTTCGCTTTCTACGGCAAGTTCACGAGTATTCAGCGCTCAAGAGCGCGAACAGCTAAATACCCATTTAAACGTTTCAGTGACCTGAAGGGGACTTACCCAGAATCAGTGGTTTGGCAATACTATGGTAAGGGTAATAAGCGATTTTCGGATTTTTTTTAGCATCTCATCTATAAGTTTCGGAAATGTTGGTCCATTAACGTAGGTAAAAAAAATCTCTTTAATGAGACTTTTTTACGGTATGATTACTGTATTTGCCCATTTTAGACAACGTTTTGACTCAAAGTTGATATTGAATTAATACGGTGCTTCATAAAGTTGTCTTAAATTGTGTCTAACAAAACCATTTATAATGAGACGAATTATACTAAGTTTCCTTCTGTTGTTTAGTGCTATGCTATCGGCACAAACCTTAACCCAGACCATACGTGGTACCGTGGTAGATTCTGAATCTAAATTTCCATTGGTAGATGCCATGGTCGTTTGTGATGCAAGTCAGGCCTTCACCGATGAGTATGGTCAATTTTCTTTTGAAGTAGAGATCGGGCGCAAAGTTGTTGCGGTCCAATTGTTTGGTTATGAGCCCAAGAGTTCCATAGTAGAGCTGAATTCTGCAAAGCAAGCTGTGATACGTGTAGACCTAACCGAGAGCACCGTTAAGCTTGATGAAGTGCAAGTTGTTGCTGCCCCTAGAGGTGATGTGAAGAATGAAATGGCATTGGTTTCTGCCCGCAAGTTTTCAGTTGAGGAGACTAATCTTTATGCCGGTTCGAGAGGTGAACCCGCAAGGATGGCTACGAATTTTGCTGGAGTACAAGGCTCTGATGACTCTAGGAATGATATCGTCGTTCGCGGTAATACGCCTGCGGGGATCTTATACCGATTTGAGGGAATAAATATTCCCAATCCTAACCACTTTGCCATTCCAGGAACAGGTGGTGGTCCAGTAACGATATTGAACAATAAATACATCCAGAGCGGTGATTTCTATACTGGGGCTTGGCCAGGCGAATATGGAAATGCTATTTCCGGTGTTTTTGACCTTGAGATGCGCGATGGAAACAACGCAACGCCATTCGAAGGGTCCTTTCAGTTTGGTTTACTAGGGGTTGAACTAATGGCGGAAGGTCGAATAGGTGAGGACAAACCTAATGCGCCTTCATACCTCTTATTAGGACGTTATAGCACGTTGGGAATGGCTGATGCTTTAGGTATACCGCTTGGGACGACAGCCGTGCCCTTGTACGCCGATGGCGCGTTTCGTTTCTCTTTCCCGCAAAAGGACGGTTCTAAACTGAGTTTTTGGGGTATCGGCGGTACTTCTGATTTAACCATTGACGTTTCTGGTACTGATGGAGATCCATTTACTGGAGAGTTTGAAAGCTACGGTTCCGTCGATCGCGATCAATATTTTGATACACATATGGCTACTGTAGGAGCGACATACAGCAAACGTCTCAGCAAAATGAGTTATGCGAAAATGGGAGTAGCAGCATCTCGAGCTAAGATTAATTCCGTTAACAATAAGGTTTGGAGAAGCATCGATTCAAGCGATGTGGATAACCTAGTTTACAGCGTAGATCGCACTGAAAAAATCTTAGACTATAGTTATGTTGAGGATAAAGTTCATTCCTACTATAATTACACAAAAAAGTTTGATGCACGTCGCTCCTTAAAAGTTGGTGTAAATGTGGACTACATCATGGGGAGTTACCACGATTCAACGCGTATCGTCAATGGGATAACCAACGCGGTTTATGATTGGGAGATGCCATGGAACAGCGATGATTCGTATGCAAATATCCAGCCTTTTCTTTCGTATAAACATCGCTTGACTGATGCTTTAACTATGACTGCTGGTGCCACGGCGTTCCACAGTACAATCAACAGCAACAGCACTAGTTTATTTGAACCACGTTTAGGCTTTAATTATGATATGGATAAGCATAATAAGTTTTTTACAGGCGCTGGATATCATACGCAAATGCAGAGCAGCTACCTCTATTATTACGAAGGTTCTCAGGCAATGGATGATTCTACAGTATTGGGAACTACATACAACAAGGAAATGGGCTTAACGAAGAGTGCGCATGCCGTTGCTGGTTGGGAGCATAATTTTGAATACCCTATTCGTTTAAAACTTGAGGCGTATTACCAATATCTATGGAATATCCCGGTTGAACAACAAGCCAGCTATTTTTCGTTAGTGAATGGCGGTTCAGGTTTTGGGAGATTATGGGCAGAGCCTTTAGAAAACAGAGGTTTGGGGCGTAATTACGGTCTTGAATTCACCATGGAGCATTACTATAGAAACGGCTTTTACGGATTATTAACGGGTTCTATTTTTGATGCGAAATATAAAGGTTCGCAGAACCTAGATGCACTGCCAGGAAGTGCAGACGACGTATGGGTGAATACACTATTTAACGGACGTTATGCGATGAATCTAGTTTTGGCACGTAATATTCCTGTCGGAGATTATGGTATTCTAAATTTAGGTACGAAGGTGAGTACCATTGGCGGTAGATGGTTCGGTACTGTAGACGAATTGAAATCGACTGAAATGTCAGAAATAGAGTATGTGAACGATGCTACTTTCAATACGGAACAGTATAATGCGTATTTCAGATTGGATTTGAAAGTGGGGTATAAATGGAATTATGCTAAGCTTTCGCATGAGTTTGCTTTGGATATCTCGAACATCACCAACAATAAAAACATACTGACATTAACTTACATTCCTGAAAGAGATGAAGGCGACAGGGTTCAGGAAAATTACCAGCTTGGTTTATTCCCCGTGTTCTACTACAAAGTTGATTTTTAAAATCACTGATCAGAAATAAAAAAGCCGCGCAAATTTTGCGCGGCTTTTTTTATGTATTCAGAGCTGTTATTTCTGACGGTAGAACCTGTGCACCACTGAATCTATAGTGATCGAGAAGAAACCGTAGTGGGAGGTATAGGTTACCTCGGGATTTTTAGGTAGTGTTATGTGTTCATTTACGTAAATAGCCTCGTGTTCGAGCCCACCATCTTTCGCATATTTAGTGCCTTTAAAGCTGTGTGCATCTATTGCATCTACAACAAACCATGCACCCTCACCCAAGCCACCTAGCCACTGCGCATGAGCCGCTAGCTGAACAGCTCGTGGTGGCTCTTCTATATCGCCATGCACTTCATCATCGGGACGCGTATCTGTATATTTCGTCAAGGCACTTTCCAATAAACCAGCGCTCAAATCAGAAATACTGTGACGACGGGATTTATCTAAATATTGAAGGGTGCCACCTTCAAAACTGTAAATAGTATCTTCCGATTTTGCTGCTACAACATTAAATAATGGGGTAGGACGCACCGTGAGAGGATATTTTAATTTAGTTCCTACTGTGCCATCTTCATTAGCCGCTTTCATGGTTTCAGTAACGTAACGTGCGCAATTGCTCGCAGATTTGTAGAGTCCGTTGTAGGGGAAATGCCCTTTCTGAATCATTTCATCTGCGTATGACTTCGCTTTGATAAAGTTTATAGTCTTACTAACGGAAAATACAAGAGGTCCGTAACCGTGGGTAGATTGTGATTTACTGTCCAATTCTGCCGCAATCTCTTCAACATTTTGCAAGTCACCCTGATCGTCGATTACAGCTTTTGTATGAAGCGCTAAATCAGGATCAGTATATTTATTTCTCGCTCTACCGAACCCGCGGGGAGTGATGTAACGACCAAAGTCGTAATAAAGGACCTCATTTGATTGCGGATTAATAAGGCAAATTGCAGCATGACCTACCCGCATATTTAGGTTTTTAATTACCCCTGTCTTTTTAAGAAAGATTACGAGGCTTTCATCCGCGCGCGCGGTGCATTGTGGCCAGGCAATAACTATAGCGGTATCTAGGTGTGACATGTGTTTGTTTCAGAACAATCAAAAATACATTAAATAGCGAAATATTAACCTTGGATAAAGTCAGTCTTTGTTAACACTGGTAGCAGAGCACAGTATGGTTCATGCTAGACAATACTGTATAGGTAAAAGCAATTCTTTACGGGAGCACATGAATCGTAAATTCGTCGATATGGAGCTCGTTTGAAGGGAGCCTTGTAAAAGTGCGCATGGAAAGCGTACTAGTAAATACCTCTTGTCCTAACGCACTAGGATCCCAGCATTCGTCAGCTCGACCTGAGAATAATTCGTTGCCCCATTTATCGAAAATAGAATAGGTAGTGCGCGTAGGTAGCGAGCTCGATATACAATAGCTATCATTTATACCATCGCCATTAGGAGAAAAGGCTGTGGGTACATACATGAGCATATTATCTAAACAATCTACTTCAAGAACGCGCGTAATGGTGTCAAGATTATTACAGCTGTCTAGAGCAATCAATGTTAGGTTATGTGATCCTGCAAAAGGGAATAGGGTATCAATTTGAGGAATAGAATAGGTAATGTCCCCTAATTCCATAGCAATAAATGCAGTGTATCCTATAGCGGTTAAAGTATAATTCGGGCATCCAAATCCTTCGTCAATATAAGGTTCAGGTATAAGTCTGAAATCTAAAGTGTCTTCTGACTCACAGCCGTTGATATCCGTAGCTACATACGGATAAATCCCCGTTGAATCAAGCCACAATTCGGACGCAGTTGTATCTAAAGTTATCCAGTAGATTTGAGTAACCAAGGGACTACTAAAGTCAACGAATAACGAATCACAATAAGCGGTATCGCCATACGGTGCCTCATAAAGAGAGCCGCTTTCGAGGTAAATGCTATCCGTGAATTGGCAATCGTCCAAATCGACCGTTACCCACATCCAACCTGGGTTATAAGCGGTAGTTGTGCTTGTTGTATCTCCATTTGACCAAAGAAAATGCACGCCAGTGGTTGATCCATTATTCTCTGCGGCTAATACGATGGGTTGTGTATTACAAACTACACCTGTATCTAGTAATATGGGTTCGTACGAGGTTCCGTAGTATTCAAAATCATAGAAAATGGAGTCTGAATAACCTCTACCGTCTTCTACGACTACTTTGACTCGTGCTGTTCCGCTGTACGCCGGGTCCATAATTACGTGCAGAATAGTATCGTTAGCATTCGAATCAATAACAGTTCCTGGGCCTTGAATTAATGAGGCTGAAATTACATTAATACTATCTACACAGCTTAGATATCTGAAGTAAAGCGGTATTGGAGTAGCACATAAATTTCCAAGCGGAACGTCATTTACGGGTAGTGCGGTAAATGGATCTAATAATTTGAAATCATCATCAAATCCGCTGATGTATCCGTAAAGTCCCGTGCTTGATCCTTGTCCAGCTAGAATTCCAAGATGAAACGGTGTAATGCAATCTAGAGTGAAGTTATTCGAGAGAACATTTGATCCAATATAAACTCCGCTCCAACTGGGGTCGTATGTGCTTTGTTGTACGGTAATGCCCGTATTTGCGGTTATGGGCGCACCATTATAATTGAGGTTAGCGACGGCATTTGAAGGTATAGTAACCAGCGCAGAAGTTGTTAATCCCGAGGCTCGACTGTAACGTATAAACGTAGAGCCTGTGCAATCAATGTGCGGTAATTGTGCCATACCCTGTTCAGGGCTCCCATTTGCAACGCCCGTAGTGACTTGAAAAACGTAAATGGGTAAGTTACTTTCGACAACATAGGGTTTACCGGGGTTTGCATTGCCCGGTAAGCTATACGTACCAGAGGTGCCTTTTGAGCCATTCGTAAGTACGGAGACACCATCAACGGTGATATTCGTATTATCTTCTGTAGCGATGTACATAAAATAATCTTGAGGATAGGTACTACGGCCTCGCAGAACTACGTGCTTTAGACCTAGATGTTCAACCGGGGTCACTTGATCAATTCCTCCATCTCCGGGGTTTCCGCTGGAGTTTTTGAGGTGATTTCCGCCTGCGGTTACCGCAATAGGTTTGGAAGCAGTAACTCGGGTACCCAGCAATTCATCATCATCTGCCATTGTACTTACCCAACTCTGTCCTTGGTCCAGGATAAAGACAACGGAATCATTTCCATTATCAAATACATTACCGGGTCGAGCCTTAATTAATACTTCTGTACTGTCTTCTAAAGCTACAATACTCACATAGTGTTTCCCATAATAACCAGTATAGCTACCGGTCACTGTGCTAAGGATTAAGGTTTGAGATGCTACATAAAAATCTGTCCCAATTCCATTTGTACCCTTGCCCGTTATAATGTCCTGATTAAACTGATGCTTGACGCGTTCAGTGACGGTTACTGGCTGAGAAGCTTCAATGAATAATGCGTCTTTATATCTTTTCGAGTTAGACCACGTTAATTCTCTCGCACCATACGTGCTCGATAAACCACCAATCACATTTGTTAACGACGTAGTCACTAATGCACCTGGTGTTACCACTAGATTTTGGGAGTAACTAGTGTCACTATTGTAAATCCATACGTTTGAAGTGGAAGAAGAGGCGCTAAACTGTAAATCAATGGTGTGTTGTCCGCCCTGCCATTCATAAAGTGGGGGTAATGCAAAATACGTGTCACTCTGTGCTTTCAGCAGAGTGGAAAAAGACAATAACATAATAAAGACTCCAAACCTTCTAAAAAGAACGGACCTTTTTGAATATCTCATGATGTGAAATAGTGCCATCATTAGTCGATGATGTGCAAAGCACCTGCCTTATTTAAGGTGCCACATCTAAACGTGGTCTGGATGGCGTAAAAATAAACGCCCGGTGCAGCTCGATTACCGGCTTGGGTTCTCCCGTTCCATTCAAAAGAAGGAATGTCAGTAGTGTAAATTAGGGTACCCCAACGATTGTAGATATCCAGATTAAATATTTCTAGACTTTCAGAGGTCACAATAGACCAATTATCGTTTATATAGTCTGCATTGGGAGTTATAAAGTTAGGAACGGTAATAGGATCATAATCCGCGCCTAAATAATTCAGAATAAAGGTCAATGAATCTGTTGCGCCTTGATTATCAGCTACGGTGATTTGAACTTCAAACGGACCTGAATAATCTCCATCGGGCAGAAGGTAGAGAATAGAGTCTTTGACATTAGGATCTGCGATTGTTCCGATTCCCTCCAGTATGGTTGCTCCAACTACAGAAATACTATCGGTGCAAGAAGTAAAGGAAAATACTAAAGGTATAGAGTCACCGCATTGATCGCCTAAATCGATGGCGGATACCGAAGATGCGGAGGTTGGATCAAGCAATTTTAAATTGTCGTCGAAGCCACTGATATACCCAAACAATCCGGTCGTATTTCCTTGCCCTGCCAGTATTCCTACGTGGAAAGCGGTGGGGCATTCGAGAGTGAAGTTATTCGTTAATATGGATGATGGAATGTATACTCCGGACCAAGAAGGGTCATATGTGCTTTGCTGTACTGCTATATTTAAATTTTGTGTTATGCTGACACCATTGTATTCTAAATCATTTACTGCATCACTAGGTATGGTTACAAGTGCGGCTGTTGACAGGCCAGAAGCTCTATTGTAGCGGATGTAGGTTGATCCAGTGCATTCTACTTGGGGAATCTGTGCCATTCCCTGTTCTGGTTCGTGTGTGATTGCCCCAGTGGTTACTTGAAAAATATAAATAGGGTGGTTACTTTCAATTACAAAAGGCTTACCCGGTTGATTCGAGTTTCCCTGCATACTGAAGGTCCCTGATCTTCCTGCATTTGCATTATTTAGAATGGTAACACCATCGACCGTTATATTCGTGCCGTTTTTAGTAGCGATGTACATGAAGTAATCGTTAGGATAATTTGCCAGTCCTCTCAAGACCACATGTTTTGTACCTAAGTGTTCAACCGGAGTAACCTGATCAATTCCGGCGTCGCCATGATTAGCACTTGAATTTTTTAAGTGATTGCCGCCAGCCGTAACGGCTATGGGTTTACTCGCTGTGATGTAGGTACCTAGTAAAGCGTCGTCGTCTTCCATAGTGGAAACCCAACTCTGTCCCTTGTCTAGTGTGAACACAACACTATCTAAACCATTATCAAAAATACTACCGGTGGGTGCTTGAAACTTAACCTGAGTATTATCCTCAGTGGCAACTACGCTTATATAATGCATCCCATGATACCCTAAAAACGCACCACTTACGGTGGTCGTAATGAGCGTCTGAGAGGCAACATAAAACTCTTTTCCAAGCGCATTACGTCCTTTCGCCGTTATTATGTCTTGATTAAATGGTTCAACTATTTGTTCGGTAACTGTTACAGGTGCGGAGGATTCGATAAATAAAGCGTCTTTGTAACGTTTTGAATTGGACCAATTCAATTCGCGTGCGCCATAGGTACTTAATAGGCCGGTTACTGGGGTGGTTAAGCTGACGGTTCCAACACTATTGGAGGTGACATTTACAGTCTGCGAATATGAAGTGTCACTGTTGTAGATCCAAACAGAAGCGTTTGGTGCGCTCGTGCTTATATACAGATATATATCATGATCTCCGGCCTGCCATTCATACAAAGGGGGGAGTACAAAATAGGTATCACTTTGACCTTTAACCTTTGCAGCAAAAGCTACAAATAAAGCAAGAAGTACGGTTTGGCTGCGCATGTTAAGTGTACATTTTACACTTACCAAAAATACAGCTTTTATTTCTCACATTCTTGTTGCCATTCGTAAGTTTTCAATTAATTTCGCCCCTTCCAATAGAGAGGTGCCTGAGTGGTTGAAAGGGCCCGCCTGGAAAGCTGGTATAGGGGCAACTCTATCGAGGGTTCGAATCCCTTCCTCTCTGCTAAGTATTCAAAGCCAGCGCATTGCGCTGGTTTTTTTATATATGTATGACTGTCAAATCTAGTTTTTGCAACATTGTTGCATTTGCTGTATATTTGTTTTAATTAAAAACATCATATAATGAAAATGACTTACAAAATCTTACCAATTCTAGCACTCGCTTTATTCTCTTGTGAGCCCGTTGATCCCACGGATCCAAATGAAGAGGAGTTGATTACGACGTTTAGTGTCGATTTAGTTGGCCCAACATCTACCGCTACATTAAGCTATGTCGATATGGATGGTGATGGAGGATCGGCGCCAGTAATTTCCGTTGATTCCCTAGAATCTAATACCGTATATACAGGTAGCCTAACGCTTTTAAACGAAAGTGTATCACCAGCAGAAGATATTACTACGGAAGTATTTGATGAAGCAGATGATCATCAGTTTTTCTTTTCTAGTACAGGCGAAAGTATGTTTACATATGAGGACCAAGATAGTGACGGGAATCCAGTTGGGTTAGAATTTGAATTAACCACAGGTTCAAGCGGGTCTGAGGATTACACCATTACGCTCCGGCATGAGCCTGTTAAAACTGCGGCTGGAGTTAGCGATGGCGACATTACTAACGCAGGCGGAGAAACAGATATAGAAGTTGTTTTTGAAATTGATATCAAATAAAGTTAAGCTACTAATTATTTTAAGTTTTGGGTGGTTGCTTCCAGCAGCTGCCCAAACTTGTTTATACACTATTCATGGAGTTGTTCTGGATGTGCACGACGAGACTCCGATGGAGGAGGTTAGCGTATATCTGCAAGAGCTTGGACTAGAAGTTTGGACAGACGAAGAAGGTCATTTCACCTTCGATAACATCTGTTTAGGAGATTATCATATCATCTTCCAGCATGTGGGTTGCCCTACCCAAAGATTGCTTTTAATTTTAAATAAGGATACAACTTTAAGGGTTGCCCTTGAGCATCACCAGAATATGTTACACGAGGTGGATGTTCATGATCATCATGATGATGCTCTAGACGAGCGACGCCTCGGTAAATTGGCATTAGATGCGAACAGCCATAAATCGTTATCTGCAACCCTCGAACAGGTATCCGGTGTTAGCACGATCGCTAATGGGGCGGATATTGGATCTCCTATTTTACAAGGGCTTTTTGGAAATAGAACGACTATTGTAAACAATGGTGTAGTACATAAAGGTCAGCAATGGGGAACAGACCACAGTCCTGAAATAGATATCAACTCGGCAGCAGTAGTTAGTGTAGTATCTGGTGCCGGGATTATTCGTTATCCTGGAAGCCATATGGGCGGAATCGTGGTTCTGCAGTCAAGCCCTATACCTTTTGATCCGCATCTCCATGGTAAAGTAGCATCGACAGTAGAAACAAATGGCAGGGGAGGTACTGTAAATACCCAGCTTTATAGAGGTTTGAAACGGCATCAGTGGAGAATAGGTGGCACGTTTAAACGTATGGGTGATCGAAGCGCACCAGATTATTTCCTTAATAATACGGGAACGCAGCAGAACCATTTAAATGCAGAATTTCGTAAGCAATTCACCCGATTAGACTGGAAGACATTTTACAATTATTATGGTGCTGAATTCGGAATCTTACGTGGAAGTCATATTGGTAATTTAAGTGACTTGCAAGCCGCTTTCACTAGAATTCAACCATTTTATACCGATACCGTTTTTTCTTATAACATAGATGCTCCACGCCAAAAAGTCCATCATCACCAATTAAAATCGGCCATCGCCTATAAACTTCAAAATGGGGAAATCGAATTAAATACGGCTGTACAGCGCAACCAACGGCGTGAATTCGACATAAGACGCAGTGGTCGTAGTGTTAAGCCTGCATTGAGTTTGCTACAATACAATATTCAGAATGAGGTGGTTTGGTCGTTGGAAAATAAATTCGAAATGGGCTACCAGTTTTCAGGTAAAAACAATTGGAACTTACCTGAAACAGGAATTCTTCCTTTACTCCCTAACTATACGTCATTCACTAATGGCGTTTTTGTATCGTACCGGACTCAGAAGCGTAAATTTAAATTAGAGACCGGCGCTCGATACGACTACGTAGCACGTAATGTGGTCCGTTTAACCAGCACTCAGCCTCGAGAAATAGAACGTTTTGCAGATAGATACCATAGTGTTGCATTGCTAACACGTGGAACTGTCGCATTGGATAAAAAATGGCAAATCTTGGGAGAAATAGCCTTCAAGCAAAGACCCCCGGAGATAAATGAACTGTATTCTTTTGGTTTACATCAAGGTGTTAGTGGCATTGAAGAGGGATCGATCGATCTAAATCAAGAGCAAGGTTTAAAAGGGTCATTTCACTTACGCGGACTCGTGGGTGACCGATTTCATCTAGATCTAAATGGCTTTGGACATGTCTTTAACGATTACATATACCTGCAGCCGTCTCAAGAGTATAGATTAACCATTCGCGGTGCGTTTCCAGTGTTCACCTACGAGCAGTGTGATGCATTACTTTACGGTAGCGACGCAAAGCTTAGATTCACGCTAAGCAATCGCTGGAATTTAGAGTCGAATTGGTCCTATGTTTTTGCTCGTAATCGTTCTGAAAATTTACCGCTGAATTTTATTCCACCTTTGAGCGGATTGAACGAATTGCACTATGAAATAGCTGAATGGAAGGAGTGGAGAAATCTCGCCGTTTCTTTGAATCATAGATTTTCGGCGGCGCAATGGAATTGGGATCCTAGTTTAGATTTAGCACCTCCACCGGACGGATATCATCTTTGGAATCTATCTTTAAGTGGTACTTTTAAGGCTTGGAAAAATGAGCCGCAAATAAGAATCGGTATTGAGAACCTGATGAATACGACCTATCGCGATTATTTAAATAGACAGCGTTATTTTGCGGATGCATTAGGACGTAATATTACCTTTAGTTGGTTGCAAAATTTTTAAGATGACGAGCGAGGAAACATTGGAACAATTCAATTTACGAAAAACTAAAATTCGTATCGCAGTATTAGATTCTTTGAGTCAATCTGCAGTTGCACAATCGTATAGCACGATGCAAAATGCTTTACACGAATTCGATCGAACCACTCTATACCGAACGCTTCTTACGCTCACTGAATACGGGTTAATCCATAAAGCCTACGAAGAGAATGGAGAGTCATTTTATGCGCGTTGTTTTGGTTGCACGGAACAGGTACATAATCACGAGCACCTTCATCTTAAATGTTCTTCGTGCGGCGGCGTTGAGTGCATTGAAATTTCAGACCAATTAAAATCTAGTCTCGCACAGCTTCCGTTTCAAGAAATAAATATTTCAGCAAAAGGCGATTGTAGTGCTTGCGTAAGCGCGTGAGCTATTAGAAGACTAAGTGTCTGATCGTTTCTCCATTATTCATGAGTTGCTTAAGCGAATCTATGCC
>Ga0206126_10003922_pt1 | contig 14753 bp, 12 predicted proteins | sample Helgoland_Spring_5_FD_148621 | JGI IMG/M metagenome (GOLD analysis project Ga0206126, IMG submission 148621) | Pelagic subsurface seawater microbial communities from Kabeltonne, Helgoland, North Sea - Helgoland_Spring_Bloom_20160412_1 | ecosystem: Environmental > Aquatic > Marine > Epipelagic ...
TGGGCGTCAGTACATCCACGATTTTCCCCTTCCCCTCGTCTCCCCACTGGAGACCAAGCAATACGTCAACTTTCATGTGTCTTGCGTCAGGCTTCAAAAATACGCCTTACGAAAGCGTTGCGCTGAGAATTTCACTCATGTTCTTCACCTCATTTCGTGTGTGGTCAATCCTCCAGACGGTCCACTGTGGAAACACCGGGAACCTGCCGCAGACGATCGATGAGTTCGCCAAGGTGTTCGGTATCATACACCACCACTTCTACCCGGCCTTCAAAGGTGCCTTCGTTCGTTTCGAAGCTCACCTTGCGCATGTCCACGGTCATGTCAGCGGAGATAATGCCCGTGATGTGGTTGACGAGGCCGATGTCGTCCACGCCTGAAAAGGCGATGGTGGCCGTCGCCTTGGAGCGCTCGGCTCCATTCTCCTTCTCCCCAGCCCAGCGCGCCTTGAGCACACGGTAGCCATACTTGGAGAGCAGCTGCGTCGAATTCGGACAGGCTGAACGGTGGATTTTGATGCCCCCCGAGACTGTAACAAACCCAAAAACGTCATCGCCCGGAATGGGTCGGCAACATGCCGCCATGGTATAGTCAAGCGACTGCTTGTCCATCCCCAATACCAATGCCTCGTCCTTCTTGGGCGTCTTGACTTTCGTGGCTTCGGGCGCTGGAGTGGTTTGTGCCGGCGCAATCCTGCGAATGAAGTGTAAACGCCCTCCTCGCAGCTCATGCGCGGGGAAATCGTCCAGCACCAAACGGCCGTCCGCCAATCGGACAAACAACTCCGCAGCGGAATCGAGGCGCACTCGGTTCGTCAATTCCTCCAGATTGGCCTGAATGAAATCGATGCCCAGCTTCTTGAATTGCTTCCGCAGCTTTTCCTTGCCCGCCGCCGCGAGTTTTTGTCGGTTCGCACGCAGCGCTGCCCGAACCTTGGAGCGGGCAGAAGCTGTGGCCACCATGTTGAGCCAGTCCTCCTTGGGCTTCTGCTTCCGCGAAGTGAGAATCTCAATCTGATCGCCGCTCTCCAAGACGTGGCCAATGGGCACCAGCTTCTTGTTGACCTTGGCTCCAATGCACTTCTGTCCCACTTGGCTATGGACCCGGAAAGCGAAGTCCAATGCGGTCGCTCCCTTCGCCAAAACGATGAGGTCTCCATTGGGCGTGAAAACATAAACCTCTTCATTGAACAGGTCGAGCTTGAGCTCGTCAACGAATTCCAAGGCGCTGTCTTCGCCGCCTTCGATCACCTCACGAATCTGACCAATCCACTGGTCCAGCCTGCTGTCCGCCTGCTGCCCTTTGTAGCGCCAATGGGCCGCGTAGCCTTTCTCCGCAATCTCATCCATCCGCTCCGAGCGGATCTGCACTTCCACCCATTTGCCCGTAGGGGACATGAGCGTTGTGTGCAGAGACTCATAACCGTTGGCCTTGGGGATGGAGATCCAGTCTCGCAACCGATCGGGATTGGGCGGGTAGAAATCCGTCACCACGCTGTAAGTCCGCCACGCATCGCTTTTCTCTTGCTCAGGCCGGGTATCCAGGACTATGCGGATGGCGAAAATGTCATAAATGTCCTCGAACGTCACCTTCTGCTTTTGCATCTTATTCCAGATGCTCGCGATGGATTTGGGTCGCCCTTTGATAGAAAACTTCAACCCCTCCTTAGTCAAGGCCTCTTTGATGGGCGCCGCGAATGAATTGATGAACCTCGTCCTGACCGACTTGGTTTTGCGCAGCTTCTGTTCGATCTCGGCATACTCTTCGGGCTGTCGATAGCGCAGGCTTAAATCTTCGAGCTCACTCTTGATGGCGTACAATCCCAATCGATGCGCCAAGGGTGCATACATGAAGTCGGTCTCGCCCGCAATCTTGAGCTGCTTTTCTCGCTTCATGCTATCCAGCGTCCGCATGTTGTGGAGCCGGTCAGCAATCTTGATGAGGATCACCCGAATGTCATCGCTCAGGGTGAGCAGCATCTTCCGGAAGTTCTCTGCCTGCGCACTTTGCGCCGGGTCGAAAATCCCTGAAATCTTGGTCAACCCGTCGATGATGGCCCGCTCCTTCTTGCCGAACATCCGCTCGATGTCGTCGAGCGTCACCCAGGTATCCTCCACCGTGTCGTGCAGCAACGCACAAACGATACTCGTGGTGTCTAGCCCTATTTCCTCCGCGCATATCCGCGCCACGGCCACAGGATGAAAGATGTACGCTTCGCCACTCCGGCGCCGCATGTCCTTGTGTGCTTCTACCGCCAGCTCCCAGGCCTTCCGAATCTGCTTGCGGTCCGATTTCCCCTTGCTCTGATCTGCAGCACGCAGCAGGCGCCGGTATTCCCTAGCGAGATCGCGCTTTTCTATTTCAGGGTTGGGAACGGTCAAAGCCTGTCAATCTGGAATGCTGTGTCCACGAGAGGAAAGTTCATTCAAAAGCCTCCCTGCTTGAACTCGTGGCGAATAATGCTCTTCAAACCATGCCTTACCCGCAGATCCAATTTCCTCCAATCGTTCATGTCCCAGCCCGCTCAACTTATTCGCAACAGAACGGCCATCCAACTCCTGAATGCCAACATAATGCTGTCCCTCAACTGGAAGAACTGGCAAGTCCAATCCCCAATATTCAAAATCCAATGTCACGGGCGCACAAGGAGCAACCAATGTCTCCCACCACCTGAAACTGTCCCATTGAAATGCCACATGGTGCCTCGATGATATTGGCTTAGCCCCATGAATCATTCGTCGGATTTTCCGTTCCAAACGAGTTGCAAATCTCAGCTCCACATTTCCCTCGCCGTCCATCGAAGTATACTCAAAGGGCTTGACCGCCAAGTACCCCCCGAAAGCCAGAACCCCGGTATGCACTCCCAATTGAGCGAAATAAGGCGGGTTGAATCTTCCTCCGGTCAATTGATTCAGCGCCCTATCCCTTTCTGAAGCCTCCTCTCCCAGCACATCGAACCGGTTCACGAATTCTGGGGAATCGGGATTACTCTCCAGCCAAGCCTCAATATTCCTCACCAAATCCCCCCGCACATCATGCCCAACTCTGAAGTTGCACAACACGGAGTGATTCAGATTCGATGATGGCTCGGGAATCATTTCACGAGCCTCACTGATTACACCAATCTGCCATGGAATAATCCTCGGATGACTGGGGTGTGATGTGGTTCTGTGGGTAGCACAAATGATGTGAAAAAAATCTAACCAACCATCTCGATTCCACTGCGGTCGGGTTTCTTGACCACTTTGACGCTCAAGAAGTACTCTCGGGCAGTTCTTTTCCAGCTCATTTAATACATGGTCCTTAATAACCCATGGTTTTGTATGGTGGACAAATCGATGGTCCATAACAACCAAATCGACCGGTTGATTTGACTTGGCAATGGGGATGAGCCAATGTTGCCCGCGTTTCCAATAATCAATATTGCCCACGACAATCCAGCCTGATTCGAGAAATCCTTCAGCCAATTGGATGGCTTCCGGACAATAGTTGTCCGTTAGATAGTTGGGATTCAAATAAAACTTGACCGTAGGCATCTGAAATTGTCTATTAAAATGACGACCATGAAACACAAGTCTGGCTTGATCCGGACAAGGCCAAAGCCACACGCGAGAAACTACTGGACTCTTGAAACCAAAAAGTCTTGGCCATCGAGAGAATCAATAATTCCCTGAGAGCCAATTCCATTCCTTTTTCCTTTTCCGTAGCATCTTCATCGCGAAGGTGTATCGGATCGTCAGACCTATTGATTTTCAAGCGCTGTACAACCGCCCTGGAGCCAACAACGGATGTAATTCTAGCAAGCACCTGAGCATTATCTGTGGCAATGTGAACCACCGATGGTGAGGATTCTTCGCTCAACTTCATTTCCAACGCTGCCATCAGAGGCTCCAGACTGGCTTCAGACTTGTCCGTATGCCTCACATGAATCGCCAACTCCGGAGCAGCACTCAATCCATGGCTGCTGCACCATTGTTCCATTGATTCCATGAAGCTACCAGCAATCTTGAAATGGCGAAAGTGTTCCGGTTCCCTTTCAGGAATGGAACAGTACATCAGAACAGCATCTCGAGACAGCAAATCCTCGCCCAAATATTCTCCATTCCGCATAGCGAACCCACCGCGTCGGTATCGGTAATGGCGCCTCCAACGTGCATATCGGTACCAAAAGAACACCGCAGACCTCCATCCTCTGGGATCAGGCACTTCGAGAAGCATGTTCAACAATCCATCATGTGACCACAGTGTCCGATCCTTGGGTATGGGATCCGATGCCGTATCAAAGTCAAAATTGTGGAACCACTCCAAGCCTTCGATGGAGAAATACTTCGCCATAGCTGATGGAGAGAGCTTCATGACAGGATCCGACCAATCCAAGGATATCCGCTTTCGACTGCGTAAGGCCTGACGACATGCCAATTCCGCAGTGAGCATACGGTTTCCCAAACCGTCACGTCCGAAACAACAAACTATACCCTTCATCGGAACATGCATTCTTCGTAAATTTAAATGAGAATGAAGAGCCATTTAGAATGAATCTTTCGTGCTTTTGCATCAACCTTGAAAGCGACCAGTTGCGCAGGAATCATTGTGCCTCAGAGTATGCCCGTGCAGGCCTTGACTACTCCATGATTGCGGCCACCGATGGCAGGGGTAAAGAAATCACCATTCCCTCCGCCAAAGATCCGTCTGAACAGGATCGCTGGGATGAGGTTCATCGAGGCGCCATGGAGTTCGGCTTCTTCAACCGCGGCATGAACTCCGCAGAGCGAGCGTGCGCGCACAGTCACTTTCGTGTTTGGGAAATGATTTCCAATGCTCCTGAAGGTTGGTACATGGTCAATGAAGATGATTTCAAGCTGAATGAAAGCTCTGCTTTACCCAACATCCTGGAGGAGATGAAAAGGTGCCCTTTCGACCTTGTCTACTTAGGCTATCGAGGCGGAGAAATAAAAAAACCCTCTCCGAAGCGCCAGCTACAACAACTGTGGCACAAGGTGAAATGGTGGCTGTCCGAAAAGGACATTTTAGCCACCATGAGGAAGAATGCGGTTCTTTATGGAGGGCACACTCCAATATCAGGTTTCGAGTCTTTGGCCAATTGCGGCATGACCTGGGGGGGACATGCATACTGCTTAACACCGAAAGGAGCCACCTTGCTCATGTCAACCAACCGCAATTTGCGACTTCTCGCAGACGAAGCTCTGAGGTTTGCCATCCTCGAGGGGGCCATCAAAGCGGGTTGTTCCGTGAGCAAGCCCTTTGCATGCGAAAAGGAATTTGGAAGTCATCTGCGATCCACAGAAGATCACCAGTCTCATCATCAGCAATTTCCTTCGGACTAATGGCACAGTCACTTCCTCGCGTACTCGTGTTGACCCGAATTGGTGGGTTTCTCAAGCCGAGCAATGGGGGGCAGCTCAGAACCCACCACCTCCTTCGAAGGATTTGTGAATATGGTCACGTGGACGTGTTCAACCCTGGAATGCACCAAATCGTCACGGAGTCCGAAGAATGGCGCAAACTCGGACTTCAAAGCCTCATCACTCCCAATTGGCTCACTCTACTGAGCAAACTCCGGCTCAAACGAGGATGGTCCAGAACAATTCAGACAGTTGAGCAGACCCTCTTCCATCAGGACCCCGATGCCGAGCACGTTGACTTTGCGACATGGTGGGTTAATCGACTGATGAGGTCGCCAACACGTTACGACATCATCATTCTTGACACCCTTTCGTTGCCACCACTAAAATCATGGAAATCAACGGCGCGACGGGTATGGCTGAATGCCCACAATGTTGAATCAGAACTCAATCCTACCAACACTCAGATACTTCAATTAGAGAAAAACCTAAGCAAACTTATTGATGGCGTTATCGCTTGCACCCCAAACGATGCATTGAGGTTCAAACATCTCAACCAAGATCCCCTGCAGACGTTGGTCTGGCCCAATGGAACAGCATACCAACCCAATCCAAAAAGCATTCCTGAGGTGGCCAAAGCCATCTTTATTGGCTCACTCAATTATCCACCCAATGTGGACGGATTGAATTGGTATTTCGAGCAGATACACCCTTTAATTCTGAAGGAAGTGCCTCAGTTCGAATTGATGATTGTAGGCAGATCGCCCAGTCCTGAAGACTTCCAACACTGGAAAAATCAGCCCAACACGGCAATCCACACGAATGTAGATTCCATTTCGCCCTACTTAAATGCAGCCACTTTCAGCATCGTACCCCTGCTTCATGGAAGTGGGTCAAGGCTGAAAATAGCAGACAGTCTGATGCATGGACGCCCTGTGATTTCCACTGCCATTGGAGCCGAAGGGTATGACACAAACACCTTGGGGCTCACTCAAGCGGATCAACCCCAAGATTTCGCTGCTAGAATGATACATAGCCTGTTGAATCCCAGAAAGCTGAAAGCATCCGAGATACACGATTGGGCAAACGATCATCTCAGCTGGGATGTCACGATAAAACCAGAGCAAATCATGACCGCACCATGAAGGGCCCAAAACTGAGTGTTCTGACAACCTGTTACAACAGGCAAGCTTATATCAGCGAGTGCATCGAGAGCATTCTCAATTCTTCATTTCAGGACCTTGAGCTGGTCATTGTCGATGATCAATCCACAGATGCTTCGTGGGACATCATACAGTCCTATGCCGCGAAGGATTCCCGAATACTGGCACATAGGAATCAAGAGAACCTCGGTGACTACCCCAACAGAAATAAAGCCGCATCACTTGCATCTGGCACCTATTTGAAATATGTGGACGCAGACGATGTGATAGGCCACTTCTTTCTGGACATACTCGTCCACAGTATGGACTTATTCCCACAAGCTGGAATTGGCTTATCAGGCGGACGGACATGGCCATACCCAATATTTCTCGAACCCCATCAGGCCATCACCCAATTCTACCACGGTGAACACACAGCATTCAACAGGTCTCCATTGATGTCCATCCTCAGAAAATCCACTTTTGATGATATTGGTGGATTTAGTGGACGCCAACATTCTGGTGATTTCGAATTGTGGCACATGATGGCCGCCAATTCGGGACTTCTCCTCCTCCCTTCATTAGCATGGGTGAGAACACACCCCGACCAAGAGTCCCAGGCAAATCGTACTGATCCGAGGGTCAACTTTCGGTACCTGTGGCTATCACTTGAACTGCTCACCACCTACCACAAAGACGATCAAATCGCTTTAGAATACCAGCTGGTTCAATCCAAAAAGAAGCACATTGCACGGACCATTTTGTATGGCTTTCGGCGCCATGGGTACAAAGGAGCTGTAGCGATGAAGAACGAGACCAAGTGGTCTTGGAAGACCGTTTTCAAGGAGGCTTTCCAGTGAATTTCAGCGTAATCATACCATGCTTCAATGCAGAAAATTACCTTGAAGCTACTGTCCAGTCATGCTTGGAGCAAGGGGATATTGTCAAGCAAATCATCATCGTAGATGACAAATCTTCTGATCGGTCGATGGAGGTCATGCAAAACCTGGCCGCTCAGCATTGTTCTGTGCAAGTCGCGTCTAGCCCACGAAAAGGAGCATGTGCCGCCAGAAATGAGGGACTCCGACTGGCAAATCAAGACCTGATCCAATGGTTGGACGCGGATGATCTGCTGGGGCAGAATAAATTGAGCAAAGCCGCTAATTTCCACAGACAGCATCCTTCACGGCTTTTTGCATGCCGCTGGCGCCCCTTTTCTATCCAACCCGGTGACGAGCTACTCACTGAAGACTGGAAACGCTGGGCAGGAGTGCCTCAACTTTCAAGCCCGAGTGATTGGCTTGCAGCCGATTTGCACATGGTCCCACATTGCTATTCGGGAGAGCGACATTTGTTCGAGCAAGCCGGCCCGTGGGATGAGACGCTGGGCATCAATCAAGACGGAGAGTACTTTTCACGCGTTGTAGCTCTGAGTAAGGGAGTCACATTCTCCGACCAAATCGAAGTCCACTACCGACAGTCCTCTTCCCCTTCCGTATCAACCTTTCGCCCAAAAAAAGCTGACTCTCTCTTCCGTAGCATTGAGTCCATGGCCCTTACAGGAATTGCATTAGAAGACTCTCAACGTATGCGGCAGATGGTAGCCAATCGTTGGCAGCATTTCATCTATACCACCTACCCCCATTGTTCTGAACTCCTCTTTAAGGCGAATAACCACCTTCAAAAGTTGCCCAAACCGACCATCTCCAACCCCATTGTGGTCAGTTCATTGAGCAAAGTAATCGCCACCGTCTTCGGATGGAAAACACTCACTCATCTGAGGCTGTTGAGGAACCAAATCAAGTTATGAGCGCTCGAATTGCCATCGTTACCACCAAGCAACCTGGGACAAACCCTCGAATGCGCAAGAACGCCGACGCTTTGTCAGCTGCCGGCTATGACGTTCAAGTGCTCTATGCCTTCAATGCCCTTTGGGCAGACGAAACAGACACTGAAGTCTTGCAAAAAGCCAAATGGAGTGCATACCGCATTGGCGGCCACCCAGAACATTCACAACTCTCTTACCAAAAAAATAGGGTCAGAAGAAAGTGGGCTCATTGGACGGGCCGATTGGACTTCTCATTTTGTCCAGCCCTGAACGAATACCTCACCGCATTAGACAGGTTCGAACCTGACTTGGTCATTGGTCACAATCCTGGCGCGCTGCCAATCTTAACCAAGTGGAAAGCGGAAACTGGTAAGCCCATCGTTTTTGACGCAGAAGATTTTCACCGAGGCGAAACCCCTTCGGGAGGAGAAGAAGCCCACGCGCTACAAAGACTTGAAGACAAACACCTTCCAAAAATCAATCATATTACGGCAGCTTCCCCTCTAATATGCAAAGCCTATAACACGCTCTACCCCAAGGCCTCAGTGGTCACCCTCAACAACGCATTTGAAAGAGAACTTCAACCCACATTTCAAAGCCTATCGACAGGCCCAATCACACTCTGCTGGTTCTCACAGGTGGTCGGTTTGGATCGGGGCCTTAAAGAATTTCTGCAATGCATTAGCAACTGGGATGACGAGCCATTGACTCTAAATGTCTATGGATCCGTCTCTAATTCGGTCCGATCCGCCCTTGAAAATAGTCTGAACGACTCAATTCATGCGCTCAACTTCCTTCCTCCTGTCTCTGAAGGCCAACTCGTACAATTTTTATCAAACGCACATATTGGTCTTGCTCTAGAGCAGGGGGTTTCTCAGAATAACAGAGTTGCAAGGTCCAACAAACTCTACATGTACCCCTTGTGCGGTTGCCTAACGTTAGCCACCAAAACACAGGCTCAGCAGCATTTCTACGATGATCACCCAGCGTGTGGGATATTAATTGATATTTCTAAACCAACAACCATCACGGGCCTTCTCAGTCATTGGTCCAAGAATCGATTAGAACTCGAAGAACGGAGGAAACAAGCATGGGAAGCAGCCCGAGACCAACTGAATTGGGATCATGAGTCGGCCATTCTAATCAACCTGATTCAATCCACCCTCGGACCATGAAGCGGCTTCTCATCCTGTACCCCCACTGGCCTCCTTCCAATTTGGCGGGAATGCACCGAGCACGACTCACCGCCAACTTTGCAATCGATGCCGGTTGGAACGTCACCGTCATAGCCGTTAAGCCGTCGGACTATGAAGAAACTTTGGACGAGGAGATGACCCAATTGGTGCGAGCTGGTATCGAAGTCATTCATGTCCCCGCCCTTCCTGTGATTAGAATATTCGGGAGGCGGGCAATTGGAGACATCGGACTCCGAGGATACAGTGCAATGAAACGCGCCGCCACCCTCTACTTAACGAAGGAAAAGGTGGACTTTATTTGGATTCCCATACCCTCGTGGTATACATCACTGATGGGGCGCCCATTATCGAAACGCTTCGGCGTTCCATTCGGCATTGACTACATCGATCCTTGGGTGTACCAATTGACCAAACATGAACCTCCCTTCAGCAGAGCTTGGTGGACAAGACTTGTTGCATTGACACTTGAGCCGCAAGCCATCCGTCACGCATCCTTAATCAGTGGTGTCTCTGAAGCCTACTTCACACCAGCATTAGATCGGGTTTTTGGCACCAAGACTCGGCCGGAGACTGTAGCCATGCCCTACGGATTTGACCCTGCAGACCACGCTATTGAGCCATCCGCATTACAGTATCCATTTGACCCACAATCGAATAGGTTCATACTTTACGCAGGAGCATTCCTCCCCCACAGCGAGCGTTTTGCACGCCACCTGTTTTGCGCCATATCTGCCCTTTACGGAGATGGATTGTGGCCTCAAGACCTCATTCTTCAGTTTGTCGGCACCGGCAAAAGACCTGGACCTAGCATCGAAGACCTAGCCGCAGAAGAAGGCGTTTCCAAATTTGTCCGAGAACACCCATCACGCATTCCTTTCCTTACGATCCAATCGCTCCTCCGCAATTCCAGCGCCACACTCGTCATCGGTTCTACAGAACCGCACTATACCGCTTCAAAGACGTTTCAATGCATGCTCTCAGGAAAACCAGTAATCGCCTTACTCCATGAAAGCAGCAGTGCGCTCTCATTTCTAAGCAACAGCAAAGCAGACGATTTTTCCATCGGCTGGTCAGAGGCAAGCAGCGACTCCTTTGAAGCTTCAATCACCCATGCCCTAATCGACTTCTTGAAGTCCGATTCGCAAGACTGGAATCCGGATCTGAGTGCATTAAACAACCACTCAGCTGCAGTCTCAACCCGACAATTGCTCGCGGCTATTGAAAAAGTCATTGCATCATGAAGCGGCTCGCCATCCTAAGCACTCACCCAATTCAATACAACGCCCCGTTGTTCCGGATGCTGCATGAGGATGACAGCATCGAACTGCAGGTCTTCTTCTCCAAGACGTGGGAACAGGTCAAATTCGACCCTGACTTCCAACGTGAAGTCGTGTGGGACGTTCCTGTCGGCGAAGGCTATCCCCACGTCACCCATGACGCATCAACCAGAACAGGAAAAAAGGCGTTAGCGGCATCCATACAAGACTTCTGCCCAGATGCCCTTCTCGTCTATGGATGGAATTTCCCTGGACACTTGGCGATGATGCGCAAGTTTAACGGCAGCGTCCCAATCTGGTTCCGAGGAGACAGCCACCTGCTAGACCCGATGCACTCCTGGAAAAAGGCCTTGCGACGACTGTGGCTAACGTGGGTATATCGACATATCGACCTCGCCTTTAGTGTAGGGTCAGCCAATGAAGCGTACTTCATCTGGTGTGGGCTCAAGCATTGTCAAATGATCCGTTCACCACATGCCGTAGACAATAATTTTTTTGCTAAAGATGACGAAAAGAGGAAAGAAAGCGCCCTGCAATGGAGGGCGGAACTCGGAATTGCTCCGAATGAGCCCGTCCTTCTTTTCGCAGGGAAACTAGAACGCAAAAAACAGCCCCATCTTCTGCTCCAGACATGGAGCAAGCTCAATTTCCAGAATAGTCACATCTTAATCATAGGGTCTGGCACTGAAGAAGCCGACCTCCGTCACAAATGGGCAGACCACCCTCGAGTGCACTTTCTCGGCTTCCAGAACCAGAAGAAGATGCCCATTGTTTACAGAATGGCCAATATATACTGCCTGCCTTCTGCAGGACCCGGTGAGACTTGGGGACTGGCCATCAATGAAGCCATTGCATCGGGAACACCTTGCCTGGTGAGCAGCAGGGCGGGAAGCTCTGCGGACTTGGCTCCCTCAGACTGGGTTACCGCATTGGACCCCACATATCCTCAAAAATGGAAGACCACCCTTGACAGAAAACTCCAGAAGGCAGAGCGCAGTCATGAGTGGAGAGCCCATTTCCTAGAAGAATACTCGCATCAATCGTTTGTTCATCGCATCAAAACAGCTTTGATACAATGACCCCGATCCAGTCAAGGCTTCTTCAATGGTCCGTGGCGATCGGTTCCCTTTATGCACTGACTACACCCAACCCTTTAGAGTCACTCTGGAGCGTTGTCCTCATTTCCCTAGTACTCCGTTGGTTCTGGTGGAAGGAACAACCAGGTATCATTCTCATTTGCTTGATCACCCCGTTTTTCGAAATCCACACAACAGTAATCGAAGCGAATAATTATAACCTCACACTCAACACACTTTATGAGCACACTGGTCGAAAAACATTCTGGATTTCCTCCATTGGGTTTACCAGTGTCGCCGCAATCTTTCACTTGCTCATTTCAAGGAGACCGCACCTCATCCCAAACACTGAATCACTCAAGGCGGCTGTTGAGCGAACATCACAGATTAAACTGCTCATTGCTTATGCGGTTCTTAGTATGGCCTCCATCATCGTCGACCGTTTGATTCCTTGGGGCAGCGGCTTACATCAACTTGAGACCTACTTCGGAGCAATGCCACAGGTCTTGCTCATCGCCATTGGTATTCACTTCTGGATTTCACGTAAGCGCCCAATCTTGATGGCCGCATTCTTCCTTGCCCTCGTCACCCTGTCGTTCTACAGCTATTTCTCTGAATGGCGCCTTCCATTTACCATTTTAGGTATTACCCTTCTCACATCACTGCGCTCATTTGAATTCAAACAACTCGTGGGTTTGACCCCCCTTCTCATACCCGCCATGCTACTCGTCCTCTTGTGGCAATCGGTAAAGGGCGAATACCGGGCATTTCTATCCGATGGACAACTTACCCAAGCAGTTTTGGTAGATCGGAATACAGCTTTGAACAAATTTCAAGAACTCAGCATAGAAGCAGTCAACAAAGGACTCATCAACGACACCGTCGTCGCCTCGACATATCGGAGAGCGGGATATCTAGAATACTTCAGTGCTGCGGTAAAAAAAGTGCCGAATGAAATCCCCTATGAACAGGGGGAACTCCTAGTTGAAAGCTTGAGCTTTTCCCTGGTTCCGCGCATCCTCAACCCGAACAAAGGGCTCAAAAACGACAGGGCTAAAGTGGAGCGCTACACTGACTACTATTTTGGTGCCCATAGCTTCTCCTCCTTCAGCCTAGGCCATTATTGCGAAGCGTATATCGATTGGGGACCATTTGGGATGATGATTCAAATGATCGCGTATGCCCTAATTGGCATTGCTCTTCTCAGATTCTTGCACAATCAATACTCTGAAATCAACCCACTGCTGTACTACGGACTAATATGGGTCATCCTTCAACCGTGGGGCACGTTTCAACAAGACATGGTGACAGTTTCCGGAACAATATTCTGGGGCTCACTGTGTCACTTATTGATTTTCAGACCACTCTATAAGCTCATCAATGGGTATTGCAGCCCAAATATTTCCTCATCTGCGATCAACTAGTACACTGCGCAGTCTTACCGCAACGTCATCCAAAGCTTTCAGCTCTTCATCAGAACAGTATCCGTATTGCATCAGCTTTGAAAGCATATCCTTTGAACTTGGAAGGAAATCATCTGCGATAGATCCACCACATTCATTCCACACTTCAGCCAACAGTTTCCAACCAAACGCGCCAACGACGGAATACCTAATTCTCCAAAAAGCGTCTGTACCCTTCACTCTATTCAAATCTTCTGTCCAAACAGGACGACTTGTGCCGCCTAAATGGATCGCTTCATTGTTTAAATGGAATGAAGCCGAATAATTCCGAAGCAGTTCAAAACCCGCACCAGATGAAAGGCCCGCAAAGTGGATTGCCCTGAACGTATCAAAATAAGCCTTGGAAAATTCAGGGTATTGCCCGAAACCAATTCCTGAATCTTCAATCGCCATTCTCGCCCTCTCACTCAAACCTTTCCATTTCACTATTCCTATTCCAACTTTAAAGTCTTTTCTAAATGTTCGGATGGCACCCGGACTCAATTGGAGGAGAAAAGTTTGAGGTATTACGGTATCACCATACGATTCTTGGAATACAAACGACCCAAAAGAACACGGATTCTTTGCTCCAAACGACAACAAAGACGTATCGAGGACAAAACAGTCATGATCCAATAACCAAAACTTCCTATTTAAACTATTTATCAATACTTCAATCACTTCATTGTGACTTAATGTAGAGCCAGTTCTCAATAAAAAACAGCAGAAGGGTGCAAGTGCAGCACATTCAGAATCGCACATGCCATTTGCCACAATGAGCAATTCCGAATTTTCGACATGCGCCGCACTTGCAACCGCCAAATGTGGTGCTCCCGGCATGGCCACCATTATTACATTTGGCTGAACGTGCAACCCCCGGATTTTCCGGGATAAACTCCGTTGCTCCATTCTTACCCTCAGGTTTGAAAGTATCTCCTTTGCAAAGTTCACCATTTGCTTCTGCATATGCTTAGCACGAAATTAACCAATGCTCTTCAACAGCCCTGAGTTTCTGGTCTTTCTGCCAATCGTCTTCGGCCTGTATTGGTTTGTGACTCAGCGTCACCTGCGGGCTCAGAACCTGCTGCTGCTGGTCGCCTCCTACATCTTCTACGGCTGGTGGGACTGGCGCTTTCTCGGGCTCATCGCCCTCTCCACCCTCGTCGACTATTTCGTCGGCATCCGCATCGAAGAGGCCGATGACCGGCAGCGGAAGAAACGCTGGCTGTGGGTTTCCCTCGCCGTCAACCTCGGCATCCTCGGCTACTTCAAGTACGCCAACTTCTTCATCGAGAATTGGATCACCGCCTGGGACGGCCTTGGCGTCACCATGCACGCCTCCACCCTGCAGATCATCCTGCCCGTCGGCATCTCCTTCTACACCTTCCAGACCCTATCCTATTCCATCGACATCTACCGCGGCAACCTC
>Ga0206126_10003924_pt1 | contig 14739 bp, 16 predicted proteins | sample Helgoland_Spring_5_FD_148621 | JGI IMG/M metagenome (GOLD analysis project Ga0206126, IMG submission 148621) | Pelagic subsurface seawater microbial communities from Kabeltonne, Helgoland, North Sea - Helgoland_Spring_Bloom_20160412_1 | ecosystem: Environmental > Aquatic > Marine > Epipelagic ...
TCATATCTTCGTTGCTTAGAAGCTCTTTAATCCCTGTTAGCGGATTCACTTCTTCTTGAAGATAGGATAAGTATATTCGAGCTATTGTCTTTCTATTTAAAGAACCTTTAGGTCGTCCAGTTGGATTGCCTGATTCACCACTTTTATATTGATGTTTTTTAATTGGATTGTCTTTGCTCATATGGCTGTATTTTGGCTGTATTTAATTTTTATGAATATCATTATTTTTGCTTTAATTCTTTAATTAATCGTACTCGGCAATAAGCTGAAACGGACAGGTTGTCTTCATTTGCTTTAGCAATTAATTTTTCTTTGTCAGAAGGTTTAATTCTCATGTTAATTATCTCATCTAAATATTCCAAATCAAGGTTCTTTATATATACAATAGTTAAAGCTAAGGCTTGTTATACAAGAATCAAAGGGTGTGTTACATACGGATGCATACTGCTGTATATGTGTTACATAAATCTTGAATAAGGTTCGGGAGTAAATGGGATTTGACCCTTTTTAAAAAACACAACAGCAATTTAGGGTCTCGGAGACATCATGATTTATCAAAAGCAGTAACAGTTTTATTTATTACTGTAATCTAATTTTTAAATGTTTGGTGATCTAGTTCTAAAGTGTATTTTTATTTCACAAAAAATTTTAGGAAAGTAATTGAGATTGATAACTCAGCAAATGAATCTACTATAACTCATTTCTACGATTATAAGATGATTAACAATGTCAAACCTTATGAAGCAATAATTGTAGTAACAGAAAAATCATTAAACTAGCTTAATTTTAACCCTAAAAAAAGACTTAATGTAACTTTTAATTGTTTTTATTAGCATAATTATTTAATTAAAAAAACCGCAAGACACCTTAAATGTTTTCTCAATTTAAATTTTATTTCAGAGTACTTGTTATTCTTCTCTTTTGTCTAAAAGGATTTTCGCAAGATTTATTGATCGATATTAAAACTAATAGTGATTTAAAGTTTTTTAGCCTTGGAAACCAGATACACTTTAGTATTAATGATAGCATATATCGTCGTCAAGGCAATACATTTGAATACGCCACAACCAGTCGGATAGGGGATATAAACTTTAAACAAATCCAAGATTCTTTGTTTTCAAAACGTGGAGGAGGTACTATATTTAAACTTAAAAATGATTTTAAACTTGACACTTTGATATATGCTCCTAAAATGGAAACGAGCTTCTTTAGTTCAGCTACATTTGTTCACAATGATACAATCATTTCTTTTGGTGGTTATGGTAACTTTGTAATGAATAACAAAATTATTTTTTTTACGAAAACTAATAATGAATGGGGATATTATAATGATTTGACTCCCGAATCACTTAAGCCACCTCCTGGGCGTGTAAATTTATTTAACTATTATGATAACAACCTTTATGTCTACAACATGCAAATTAAAGCTGATGCTCCTGGGCCTGAAAATCGAGAATTAAATTATAATGTTTTTCAGTTTGACTTTAAAACCAAAAATTGGTCTCAACCCGGTAAAGCAAATAAACTTGAAGAACTAAAAAATAAAGAACACATATTTTATAATCTTAAAAACAAATTAATAGTAAAAGGGGTAGATAATATTCATCTTTTTGACTTAAAAGATCAAACTTGGATTGAGTATAAAAACTCTAGTTCTATTTTAATGAATATCACAGATTTTATAGTTTCAAATGATAATGAAATTATTGTTGCGACTTCTACCAAAAATAAGATTAGGGTAAGGTTATACCCATTCAAACATTTTTTTAAGAATAAATTGAATGATGGAGATGTTATACAAAACAACGATCTAAAGTACATAGGTTTGTTGGCTTTACTAATTCCTTTAATCTTCTTCATTAGAAGAAATAATGGTAATAAAGCTTTAAAAAATAAAACAGAAAAGCTATTTGAAAAAATTAAAGTTGACTTGAGTTCGAAAGAACTAGAGCTTTTGAATGATTTATTGGCTAGTGATCCAGATCCTGTGAAATTTAAGACAATACTTAGTTATTTTGATGAAATGATTAGTTATGAATCAAAAAAATTAAAAGTAAGAACAATTATTAAAAGTTTAAACACAAAATTAGAAGGACATCTAAAATCAAGTTCACCATTAATTATTGAAAAAAATAAAGACGATAAGAGAATGTTCGAAGTTAAATTTAGAAGTTAATCCATGCATATCCTCTTTGGTAAATATAGGTATTTCTAAAATCTAAAATCCAATGGTTCTTATAGGCTACGGCTCGCTGTTTCAATTTTCGGACAAACGTAAGGCATCAGTTTGATCAACAATTCTATCCTTTCCTTAGGGTCAAGTTTTTCAAAATGAGACTGCACTTGAGAAATTTCATCAAACACTAATTCTTTCAATACTGCTCTGACTTCTTTAGTCAATCGATTTAAGGTGCTTATCCTCTAATAAATATTACTGAGTCTTCTTTCTAAAGCGCTTAATCTTTTTTATAACTGATCTACCCTGTCCATAACATTTCAACATCAACTCTAGTTGCAGGCATTTCATCTTCTTTTTCTTCTTTGTCTACCACTGAGAGCATGTATTCAAACAAATATTTAAAAATGAACATAAAATAGGAAACATATAGGGTATATGCCTATTTAAAATAGATGAAAAAAAAATTAACCTTTAAGTTTGGTTTATGGAAGATTTATGGAATTTGATTATACCTTATATTATTATACTGGTTTTTGCTATTATTGGTTTTTGCTATGCAGGAAAATATATTGCTGAACAAAAAGGAAGGAGTCCTACTGAAGGTATATTGTTTGGATTACTTGGAATACTTGGTTTAGTGATTTTAGCTCTATTGCCATCTAAAGATAAATCAAAGATAGATAGTAATAGTAATAGTAATTTTTTAATAGTGTATTGGCCTGTTATTATAGCTTTTATATTCTTTTTGCTTTCAATCTTTTTATATTTTTCAAGTTATGAAAAAGAAGGTATATATGTTGGTTTTTTGCCACTAACAATTTTACTTTTTACTTATACTATCAGACAAAGAAGTAAATGATATGTCAGTTGGAAAAGGAATGTTTCAATCAAACTTCACTGTAGATCAAATTCATTCTATCTTAGGAGAAGTAGTCTTTGATGTTTATCAGATAAAATAAAAATAATTTGTGGTAACAAAATTACTAACCCATTTAAAAAAAAACATGTCATTATTCAGTTCATTGTTTGGTTCAAATAAAGAAAAACTTGAAAGAGAAAAGAAAGAGAAAGAAATCACTTCTAATTTAGAGATTGATCTAAATGGGAGAGATGAACTCTTTTTGGAAGCAACTAAGTTTATTATAACTAGGAAATTAATATCAGAGGACTTAATACAACGAAAATTTAAATTAGGTTTTAACCGAGCGAATCTTATCATGGACCAATTGGAAATATCAGGTGTTTTGGGACCTTTTGAAGACACAACTTCGCAAAGAGAAGTACTTGTATCAGATTTAGATTCTATAGATATCACAAATCAATTAGAACAAGAAAAAATTGATAAACTAGTTCAAAAAAGAGAGGAAAGAGAAAAACAAAAAAGAGAGGAAAGAGAAAAACAAGAAAGAGAGGAAAGAGAAAAACAAGAAAGAGAGGAAAGAGAAAAAGATGTAGATTTTAACTCATCACTATTACAAGATATAGCACGGAATCTTGATCTCAATGAATTAGCTCAATCTCAGGCTATTTCAAACCCCAATTTTGATAACCTTTTTTTTACTGTTGCTGAAGAAATCATAAAAAACCAAAAGGTATCAGTCGAAATGATTAGAAGTAAAATATCTTTTTATGATGTTGATTACAGAAAAATGAAAAAAAGTTCATTCATCGCCGCTGGAGAAATTATGGATCAGTTGGAATCAATTGGAGTTGTTTCTCCCTATGAAGGTGAAAAACCACTGACTTTATTAGAGAAACAATCAACTGCATGGCAGAAAACACATGAAAGACAAGTTCTAATAACTGATTTGGATACTTTAAACGAAAAAATACTTGGATGTTCTTGGAAAGAAATAACTCAATTCAGAGAGAAAGTAGGTGAATTAAATAAACAATTGGTTTTAGATAGATTAAGTGAACTAAAAATCATTTTCGATAAGGATAATAATGGAGTAATAGATATAATTGAAGATGCAAACGTTTTTCAATTGTTTTTTAAAAAAAATCAAAATATTATATCTGAAAAAGATGCATCTTATATTCAGAAATTTGTGAAAGTTTCCAACTATTTAAAAACTAAGAGTCAAAATATTCAACATCAATACACTAAAATAATTGAATTAGATATAGAATCTCTTGTAAAAGATGATAGTTCTTACACACCAATAGAGGTATCAACTTTTGGTAAAGAAGTTAATCCCGAGTGGGGTTCAGAAACTTACCCAATCGATGAAATGATAGGACTTTTAAAAAACCAAAAAAATACTTATGATTCCCTTCTATACCATTCTTTAAGTTTAATTAGTTCACTGACTAATAATGATATGATTACATTTTATGAGATTTATGAGGTTTTCGATAAACTAAATATATTTAATTCAAATTTTGAAAACGAATTATCTCAAAAACTTTCCAATGTTGAAGAGGGACTAAAAGAAATTGGGGAAGGACTTCGATCAATTAGTCAAGAACTTAGAGGGGTAATGTATTCAATTGATAAAATGGAGAATAGTATTACTAATCAATTAAACGGGTTATCATATACTATGGAAAATTCGATTGGTGATCTAAATAATTCAATTAATAGTGAATTAAAGGGTTTAAATTCATCAGTTCAAGTCAACAATCTTCTTACGGGTATTCAAACTTATCAAACATATAAATTAAATAAAAACTTAAAATCTTAGGTCAAACTAAAGATATTGTTTAATTAAAATGGATAAAGACCTAACTCCACCCCCTCCTTTTATTCAAACAATTTCACCAAAAATATAAGTTCAAAATTTGTACTAATTAATTTTTTGTCTTGAAAAAACCAACTTACCCGAAAACCAGAAAATGATTCACTATAAATTTTTTTTAAAAACCTTAATTACTTGTTTGTTTTTGATCTCATGTTCTTCAGAACCCACTGAGGAAATTACCATGTATGGATTTATTTTGAAGATTGAACATGGACAGTTTGTCATAAATGGAGTTCTAATAGGATATGAAGGAAACGGTAGACCATATGAATTTCCAAATGGAGTTGTGATAACAAAAAATTACCGTCAAGTTAATAATGGTAGATTTATAGAAGGATATTATCCAGGGGGAACACAAATTGAGATTAGTGTCCAACCATTTGAAGGATATGGTTTTGTTGGTTGGGAAGGAATCGAGTCTAATGAAAGTGTGTTAATTAAAGAAAACACAAATTTTAATCTAAAAACTATTTGTTTACCCTCAATATGTCCAAATGAGGATTGTTGGGTAAAATTATATACTAACTTTGAACCAGATCCAAATGGATATCATCACGTAACCCCTCAATGGGATAACGAATCCTCAGGAAGGTTTAATATTCATATTGAATCTGCTCCTACCACCAAACAGTGTCAATATGGTGGGGTTCCTCGTATAATTTCTTCCTTTAATTCAGATACTTATTGGGAAGTTGAGAGTGGTTTGTCATTCACTTTTGGTTTGTACAACCCTTTTAATAGTTTATATACTCAACAAGGTGATATAATTAAAGTAAAAGATACAATAGTGACTTTAGATTATTTTCAGGGAACTATAATTCCTATTGTCCAAGAAACTTCTATCACTCATGATGTAAAAGATAAGATGGAGTGTTATGGATGGACAAACCCTGGTTCAGGTCCTACCTTTTATGAAACAGGTAATTGTACTATGTATTCCAAAAGAATAGTAGGTCCATTAATTAGAGAAATGATAGGAGATACAATTAAAATTTACTCAGAAACATATTTTGATTGTGGTCAACAGAAACCAGGAATCAATTTTGGTCAAAAACCAACTGTTAGAGATTCAATAAGTGTAATAATTAAATAAAAACCACAATAAATAAACTGATAATGAATAGAAAACTACCCTATTTATTTTTGATTGTAATGTTAAGTTTCTCATGTCAACAAAAGAGAATGGTAAATCCAGAAATAGAGAAACTTTTTTCTAATAATTTGGAAGATTATGTTGAACCATTATTAAGAGGATTTTCCAACAAAATGTTCAGTACTTCAATAGGTGATAGTTTATCTATAGAAAGAATTAACAATTACAACAAGGTTAACCAAAAACCAACTATTTATAACTCCAACTTTAGAAAAATAACTTTATACAGAAATGATACTATAATAACAATAGATTTCTGGAAATCCATTGACAACTATTCCCTTAAAACAAGAACTACTTTATTAAGAGATAGTATTCTAAAACTAGAAATGTATATGTTCCAAGAATTTTCAGAGATAAATAGTGATCTGTTTAATAAAATGAAAAAGAAATGGGAAGAAGATATAATACATGAAAATAATAAGTTGAATAAAATCAAGGAATCCTATGGAATAAAATCATACAATTTGGAGGATGGATATGCAACTTTACAACTATCAGAATCAATTTACTCTTCAGGATTTCCAAGGGCCCACATCCGTTCTGACGGAACTGGTTTTTTTTATTATTCTAATAATAAAACTCAAAATTGTAAGATTAACCTTACTTGGACTAAAAGAGGAAATAATGCTGAGATAAATATTGGAACAAATCCAAATTGTCCTGGAGTAGCATCAAAATTTAATGGTTCATATCCGATTGAATAAAAGAATACTTAATTGAAGATCTAACTAAAAATAAGGAAGTGTAATAAAAAAATGAGAACTATGAATACAATGAGAAATGCAAAAAATATAATATGTTAAAAAAAAAAGTTCTAGTTCTATTGATAATAGTTTCCGCGACCATTGGTTATTTTTTTGGTGGGGGATTAATTAAACCTATTAGTGATCAAGAGTTGTCACAGATATCTTCTGTGAATAGTGAGTTAATAGATAAAGCTACTGATTATAGTAATTATAATAAAAACTCCAAGGGAGAGGATTATATATCTCCTAATGAAGTTGAATTTGATTTGGAAAAAGGGTATAGAACTAATGATTTATCTAAAGACACACAAGATGGGTTTAAGGAACTTATCAGAAAAAATGTGAAACAAAATCATTCAGGGGATGGAGTCACGATGGTCGCAGTTTATCAAACTGATTATGAGGGTGATGGTGTGTTTAAAATACAGATATATAAAACTTATGACACTGGTGATAACGAATTAGAAACAATTACAGTTAATGTATCTCCCTTGATTGGGAATATTGATTCTTTAGATATGGATGAAAAAGAAGAAAAGAAAAAAGAATCAACGTGGAAAAAGAATTGGGTTGAAGAAGATATAACAAAGAAACAAAATTCAAAGTCTAATAAAAGTGATGTTGCTATTCAAAAAGCATATGCATTTGCAAAACGGTATGGTTACAGTGTAGATCGTATAGAAGATTTTGGTAATGGGCAGGTGATGTTGTTATATTCTATTCCTAGGACTGGGGAATCAAGAGGAGAGTATTTTTACTATTAATTTTGTAGAGAGTTTTAAAAATAAACCTTGAAGTTGTAATTGATAAGTAGCATCAAAATTTAATGGTTCATATCCTATTAGATAAAAGAATACTTAATTGAAAATCTAACTAAAAATAAGGAAGTGTAATAATTAAAATAAAAACATGAAGTTTAAAATAATACTAAAAAAAATTATCCCCCCAATTTTGATTGGTTTATTGATTGGGTTACTCGGAGCTAATATACCGACTATGTCAAAAAATAATCAAAAGTCATCACAGGCAGAAATTGAGAAGAAAGAAAAGGATCAGAAAGCATCAGACTATCTAGATCAATTAGAACAACAATCCAATGGGATTTTTAGTAGGGGTGATGTACTTGACAGGGGTGATATAGTTGCGTTTTCTAAAATAGATAAAGCTTATAATATTCTTAAAAATAAACAAGACAAATCATCAGAGGAGATTATAATAATTGATGTATTAAAATCTTATTTAGATCAAGTATCTAAGTTACTTGCAGGTGAACAAAACAGGATAATTAACCAAACTGTTCCAGCTGGGAGATTAAGATTTAGAAATAAATATTATAGTAAGGGTCTTCACACTGAGGATCTAGCTATAGACATTATTCTAAATAATGGTCTACCTCAGAAATACAAATATCTTTTTGACAAACCTAAACCTAAGAAATCCTCTCCTAGTAATAAAAAAAGTAATGAACCTTCCAGTGCTTGTTTTTGTATGGATGCTCTTTCTGGTGGAGAAATATATGGTGCTAATGCTGAACAACGATCAAAATGTAGAAAAATGTATATATGTTTTGATAACGCAAATACAGATTGTTTATTGGGGGCTTCAAATACCTGGGATAAGTGTTACTATAACTAAATAAACTGATAAGACTAAATCACTTCATTTATTTGAGATCTAAAACCTTATTCTTATGTCAATGAAAACTTGTTAGATTGATCCCATCAAGAAAAGGTAAATTTATTCTTATTGAAATGATAAAGATTGAAAATAAGTCTACAAACTATTTTATTATTAAAGAAACCTAAAAAAATTAATATGTTAAAAAAAAATAAAGTTCTAGTTCTATTGACAATAGTTTCCATGACCATTGGTTATTTTTTCGGTGGGGGATTAATTAAACCTATTAGTGATCAAGAGTTGTCACAGATGTCTTCTGTGAATAGTGAGTTAATAGATAAAGCCACCGATTATGAAAATATGATAAACTATAAAAATCGGATAGATTCTGTATTAGTTTCAAAAAAAATTGAGAGTTCCAAGTAAAAATTAAAAAATGATATTGGGGTTTACCAAACATATAAAATCATGAAAAAAGAAAAAAGCAAATTCACCAGCATATTCAAATATTTTGACCAATACTTGATAGTTGACAAATCAGTTGATTTTATTTTAATTTTTGTTGGTTTGTTAGCTGCCCTTGGTTTTGAAAACTACTTAGAACAAAAATCTCTTGAGGAAAGATATATAAGTAATTTGACAATGTTACATACTGAAATAACAAACAATTTAACTTATACTGAAGGCTACTTAAATACTACTCAAGATTACTTTAAAATTTCTAGTGATATGAAGGAATTAATCGCTAATGGTGGCACTGAATCCTATAATGGTATTTTTAGTATAATTGATTCTGAAAATAAACAATTTGAACAAAAAAACTTTAAATCTCAAAATCAAAATGAATTTATAAATAAAAGTTTATATTCTGAAATATTCCATATTTATAATGTCTATGATGACATTCAGCATCTGATAAAAACTCCAAAAAAATCACTAACTGATCTTTATTTCAATTATTATAATATATATCTTAAAAATACTTTTAATAACACTGAAAACTTAACACAGAATTATATTGATTTTAATTACCAATTGAATGTGACTACTAAAAATTTACCCAGAATTCAAACAAATATTACAGATGCAAAAGCCACTTCAAAAAGGGTTCTGGAAGAAATTGAAAATGAATTATTTTCATATAATATAACGATAGATTTAAGCAGAACTTATTCTGATTATTATTGGCTTTCATACAACAGTCTTAACTCAAACAAACCGAAAGATGCTTACAATTACGCCTTGAAAGGTTCTGATCTTTTAAAAAATTTAATCAATGATGGTAGTAATAATGAAAAATTGCCTGAGTATTTATCTTACTATGGTAGAACACAAAAGAATATAATTCAGGCCAATAGAGTATTGAAAGAAGTTGTAAAAGATTCATTTCATCTAAAATTAGATATATTGCCAAATTTAAGAGTTTGGGAAAATACTAATGTATATAAAGAATTGTGTTATGTTTATTTTTGCGATTATTATTTTGATAGCCAAAACGAAGATGAATTTTATGAATATTTAAATAAGATAATTACTGAAAATGAGGAATATCTGATTTTGCCAACATACATAGAAAGGTGGAAAAAATATGCCAATACGGACAGAATGAATAGTATTTTATCAAAGTCTAATATTGATCTCCAGTTGTGGAATAAACATTTCAATCCAACTCAATTTAATTAGTTAGACTAATTTTTGATATTTCAAAGTGATTTTATCGTTTTTGAAAAAGTATCACCACAGGTATTAGTTCCCACTACTGAATGTTTTTCCTTGTGATGAAAAAAAGGAGAGTTTATTTTACCAATCGTCATCTTTATTAATCATTCTGTAGTATTTTTGATGTTTCACTTAAAATTTTTTCTATATTTCTAGCGTTTTTTCCAAAATCAATCTGAGATCCACCCCAACCAACTTTAGCTCCAGAACTTAAAGATACTTTTGTTTCGTTTTCTGATATTGAACTTACTTGAATTGGAACATTTTCTCCCCAAGACATTAAACTCATTCCTGCTTTTGCATTGATACGACCCATGAATTCATCGGCACTATCTAATTTAAAACCTACGTTTATTACAGCTTTTTTAACTGCTTCAAACACTTCTTTTTTACCTACAGGGAATTGAGCCTCACCTTCTTTGTTAAATGACATAATTATATTTTATTTTAATCCTTTTTCATATTAACAAATATACATTTTTTTATTTTTTTGCCCCTTTAATTTTCCCGATTATACAGCTTTTTTTAACTGCTTCAAACACTTCTTTTTTACCTACAGGGAATTGAGCCTCACCTCCTTATTCAAATTAAGATAGTAGTCGTCTATTGATTCACCCTTACCAATTAAACCTTGTTCAAACCACTTTTCAGCCTCAATTGAAATGGCGCATTTTAAGCCTATTTCTGAAGCTCTCTTTTGCCACTCCCCGTACTTGCCATGATCCGGGAATAAGGTCACGGTATAGCCTCTAAGAGCCTCACATTTCTTTTGGGTTAGTCCACTTGAACCTCCAGATGCTATCCAAGTAAAATATGGATTACACCTACTCAAAATACAAGCCGCTTTCTCACTTTCGACAATGGCCACAGGCTTATCAATCTGAATCAGGTGTTCTCCATAAAAGCATTGTTCAAGCGAATAGTCGGGAAAACATGAGTGAACCCAACCTGGATAACCGATTCGCTTTCCAGAATCAGGATTATAGTCCATAATCTTTCCAGTTCGAACTTTTTTGTTTTTATCAATTTGCCAGAATATTACAGCGCCTGGATTTTTAGTTGACCTACACAAGTAATATTTGGAAATAATCTCTTCCGTTTTACTTGAGCCAAACTGTCCCACAAGGAATTTTACAAAATCAATATTTTCATGATTTGAAAACGATTGTTCAATGAAATATTCAGGCATTATATTTATTTTTTTAGGGGGCGTGTAAGTTGTCTTGTTAGGGTCAACAAGTGTCCCATTCTTATTCTTAAAACAGCTTGAACCGCAGTAATTACAATACCCATTATCTGTCCCAACATATGGGACATAACCTCCTTTATTCTCATGCCCACAACACGGACACCTTTTAACTCGTTTTCGGTTTTTATCAAATTTCAACTCCATTTTGATGTATTTTTATGCCTGTCCCAAATCCCAAAACCTTAGGGACATGGGATTTGGGACAAGGCGATTATTTATGTTCTTTAATGTATCTATCAACTGTAGACTTGGATATTTTATACCCTTCTCTTCGAAGTTCTAATTCTATTTCTCGAGTGGATTTACCTTCGGCATGAAGATCAAAACACAGCTTCTTTAGATCCTTCTTTTCAACAACACCTTCCCTTAAATCTTCGAACAAGCCTCTCTCTCCAGTATTTGAGAAATATCTATGCTCATTTGATTCTATGATATAGCTTTCGAGTTTATATTCAGGGGCTAAGTAATTTCCCTTTACAATACATAAATGAAGCCTGTTGTCTATTGCTAAATCTGGGCGAACTTCAATCACCAACCTCATTTTAGCTTCAAAGGATTGAGAGCCTAAGAGGTTGTCTTTTGACGGGGCAAACTGTTGAGTTCGCTTTCCTGCATGATGGTTAAAGACTACCAGGAAGCCGTGCTTTGCTGCTAACTGATCATATTTAGTAATGAACCTTCTAACCTGGCCGCCATCATTCATAACGCCATCGAATATGTCAAGAAAGGCATCCATAACCAAAAGATCGATAGGGTTATCTTTTATGAAGCTTTCAAGTTTTTCAAGAAGATTTTCAATAACAAATATGAAGTGGATATTCTCGTATTTCGAAGTATGTAATTTCTTCTCCTTATTAAATGTCTTTAAAGTAATGGTCATCAAATCTGCAAAATCTTCAGTTGAAACAACCATGGCACTCTTATGTATTGGATTGAGTTTCCAGCCTAAAAAGCTGCTGTCTCCAACACTTACAGCTAGCGCCAATTGTCTTAATAAAGTGCTTTTACCAAGGTCTGAAGATCCTGCAATAGCTACTGATCCAACTCTTGGAAACAAGGGGTCTAATAATTTAGGGATTGACTCTATCTTTCTTTTAATAAGGTACTCTCCTGAATAAAAAGATTTTTCCTCCAAGGGTGCTTCGCCCTTTAAAGGGGTGTATGGAGGATTCATTATTTCTTAGAATTAACGAAGTCCTTTGCCTCCTTTCTTACTTCAACCGAAGTCTTTACATACCCTTTTTCGATATACTGATAAAGCTCAGATGCTTTAAAGCGAATAGGAGACTTTTCAAATTCTTGATAGTGCGGGATTAGATTCTCTGTACATTTTTTGCGAATATTAGCTTGGGAAACTGCAAAAATATTTGCTGCTTCTGGCACTCCGATAAATGGTTCTTGGCGGTTTTGTTCGTTTACAACTTTTCGAATGATTGATTCGTTTGCAGCTGCTACTCTAGAAACAATCTCTTCTGGAGTTGCTTCAATTAACGTTTTGGTTGTACTCATTGGTAAAAATTTAAATTAATTATTAGCATGGTAGCTAACCCTATTAGAAATTTTATACCTTTGAATATCTGACCTTGAAATTAGATATTAAGGTGGTTGTTTTCCCTAGGGTTAGTTTCCACTTTTTTTATGCCTTGATTTGAATTACAAATCATAATATTCTATAGAGCAATATTACAACTTGTGCTCTTGTCTTGTCAAGTTTCAATGCCATTAGTTATGCCTTATGTGTAAACAAATAGCGTTGATAATTCATTTATTTTGTTGATTACTCATTCTTTACTTTTTTTAGAACATCTGATAAAACGGATTGCATAGCCTTCTTTTTTTCAGGAGTATCAATATATCCTGCTGCCATTTTAGGACTATTTACCATCTGCTCACTCACCTCATTAACTGAAGCTCCAGTCTCTCTACTTATAAAACTTGCTGCTGAATACCGTGCGTGATATGTAGATAGTTTTGAAGGTAGTTTAACACCTTTGCGAGCTAGTTTAGTTAGGTTATCATTTACATTAGCTATAATGGAATGCTTTTTCTTTTTAATAGCTTCTAAGCTCATGTCGTCTTCAAGGAAATCAAAAATGTATTTGCCTTTTCCTGGGTATCGATCCATAATTTCTTGGATTTCTGGAGTGATCCAAACTTCACCTTTTAGTCCAGTTCTGCCTTTTGTTTTTACGGGATCAAAGTCAATACGCTTTCCTAACTCATCAGTCAAAATCCAATCATATTCTAAAATAAGCATATCGGAAAACCTGAGTCCAGAAAACATAAACAAGAAAAAGAAGATATCTTTCGCCTTCTTCATGTGAAACGATGTAGGCTGTAATTCTGCAAGTGTTTCGATTTGCTCTTTTGAGAGATTGAACTGTTTTGTTCTTCGTTTATTAGAATCAAGTGAAGGTGCATCGTCATCTGTAAAAGGATTATCTCTTCCAGATATTATTCCCTTTTTCCAAGCACTAGTATAAACAGCTCTTAATTGTCTTAGATAACTTTTTGCAGTTTCTTCGCTATTTCCTATTTCTACATGATATTCTATAAATTTATGCAACCAGGAAATATCAATGTCATAAATCAATCTCTTTGGAGTAGGGTCAAACCTTAAGAAAGAAGCTTTTGCATCTCGGTATGCCTTTATAGTTCCTTCAGATTTACGAGCTTCTATTTTTCTTTCGATTAACTGCTCGAATCTTTCCCATATTAATAAGGTGTCAGTATCTGAGTTTGTATCGCTATTAAATAGGTCTTTGAATTGTTTTAATGTCTTAGCTTTGTTAGGGTCATTAAATTTTTGTGCTTCTTGACGAACACCTAACAGAAATTCCCTAAGCTCTTTTTCTTCTCGAGATAGATTAGAACCACTTCCGAAAAAAGCTTTCTCTATTCTTTTCCAAGAGTCAGGAGTTAGAACTTTTTTTGTTCCACAGTAAGTCTTCTTCTTCTCAATATTTGAATATACTCTAAGGTATAAAGTAAAATGTCCTGGATAAGTTTTAGACTCTTGTCTTTTATCTAAGTAGAAACCAATATCAAAAGGGTCAAATGCTGTCATACATCAAAATTAATAAAACTCACTTAATACTCACTTAAAAATGAGTAATAATAAAACAAGTGAGTAAGTATATTTCAGCAAAATATCTCTTAAGTATTGTTTTTATTGACATGTAGTAAAATAAAAAGATATATACACACGTACTAATAACTGACTCATAATCAGTTGGTCCCTGGTTCGAGCCCAGGTGGGACCACCAACAGAAAACCTCAACTTGTTGATTTACAACTTGTTGGGGTTTTATTTTTATATAAAACATCCT
>Ga0206126_10003926_pt1 | contig 14732 bp, 12 predicted proteins | sample Helgoland_Spring_5_FD_148621 | JGI IMG/M metagenome (GOLD analysis project Ga0206126, IMG submission 148621) | Pelagic subsurface seawater microbial communities from Kabeltonne, Helgoland, North Sea - Helgoland_Spring_Bloom_20160412_1 | ecosystem: Environmental > Aquatic > Marine > Epipelagic ...
CAGATAAATAATTACAGAAGAAATTAATGAAAAGATTTAGAAATACTGATTTTTATAAATTCTATAGCACCAATGGCGTCCCTGACGCATTTTCAAATAAAATACAATCACTATCGGAAGGTGAAAAAATTACAAAGTTAAAGAGTCCTTTCGAAGAAATTGCCGAATATGACGCATGGTATTGGGGAACAACTGATATTGCTAAACCTAGAGTTATATATAAGTGTGACCAAACAGAAGATTACCAGAAAGTTGAAAGAAAATCGGTATCAGGTGATAGTCCAAAAATTAAAATTAGATTATCAAACGATTACTATCATCTTTGGAGTAGTAAAGAGGCTCGTCAGGCAAAGATTAATTATATGGTAAATAATACAAAATCACGACTTTCATTTGTTCCTAATCTACAAAAGGGTAGTGAAAAAGTTAATGTTTATAGACCCAAAGATTTTTATGATAGTAGTGAAAAGGACCCAGATTTCCAAAGTTATAAACCACTAGGAGACATTATAGTTCCTGAAAATCCGGAATTTGATAAAACGGAAACTACTGAAATTTATCCCAAATATTTGGAAAAAATAAATAGTCGTAAGGGTATTAATAGGAAGAAAAATGGACCAAAGATAGTTAGTGTTCTTGTTTCAGGTCCTGATACTCGTCTTCCAGATGACTACCAACTAATGTATAAAAGCGTTCGTAGAAGGGGATTTAATGCTGGTAAAGAAGGGTTTGCTATATGGAGACCAATTCCACCTGAGGGTTATGTTTGTCTAGGAGACATTATTCATCGTTCTCCTACTGGTGAAAAACCAAATAGAAACATAATAAGATGTATTCCACAGGAATGCGTAGAAGCGTTATCAGCGGAAAGCAACTCTTTTGAGTATTCTTTTAAAACACCAAATAGTGTAAGGGACTTTAATGGTAATACTAATGTAGTCCCTAGTGGAAGCGGTGAAATACGTGACACAGACTTAATTATAAATAAAGATGCCAAAATATTCACTGAATTATCTAGTGTTGTTCCAAAAATAAGTGGTAATGAAAATTCTAGAAACCGTGATAATTCTCTAGTAAACAAAACCGAATTAGAATTTATATTAGAAAAATTAAATCTATTCAGGTGTTCAAGTAATGGTTCTTTAGAAAATCAAAAGTATTACAAAATAAAAACGGAATATTTGTATAACTTACAAAAATATATGAAAAAAGACACTGGTTTAACTCTTATACCCAAACAAAAAAATTCAAAAGAGTATAGTATTTTGAAAATCTACGATAATTAAAAATCTATTATATATAATAATGATATTCGATATACCTTTATCTGTATATAGATACCTACTGAGACTATCAGTAGCAATAGTAGTCATAGGAGGGGTTTATTATTATAACCTCAATACCACAAATCGTGTAATGAAAATAGCATCAGCATGGTTTATGATAGTTATGACTATGAACTTAATAAATATGGATGTCACTTTAGGACACTATTTACGCAATCAAAATAAAAAAGGACCAAGGGGTGTTGAAGGTTCCAAAGGACCAAAAGGATTCAAGGGGGATTCATTAAGATGTGGAAGTATTTGTGGTGGCATTACTAAACCATATGAAGCAGATAATATAGATGAAAATGGCAATATTAATCCAAGCAATAATATAAAATTAGGTAAATGCGTATTTCCATTTGTCTATAAATATACTAACCAATATGAACCCATTAAACCTTGTGAATCTGGTGAAAATTTAGAAAGATGCTATGATATTGATGTAAATGGAAATCCAGTGGATCCGAATATTCCTAAAAATTCTAGTGAAGGTGGTGTATGTGCTACTCAATTAGATGTAAAGGGTAATCCAGTAAAATGGGGTTATACTAAAAATAGTGAAAAAATACTTCTTTTACGTGAAAAAAATAAAGAATTGGCTCGTGAAGAAGGCGAATACCAGAAAACTAATAGTGGAATTGTAGATGTTCAAGTTATAAAAGGGATCCGTAGTGACATCCAATGTCCCCCTGGATATAAAAAGATAGAAAAAGATTTAAATGAAGGAAGTAGCGGGGCATATGTATATGCCTGTAAGAAAATGGGAACTTCCAATTTAGGAGTAGGACATATAGATATAGCAAGAAACAGAGAAAAATGTGCCGATATTTCCACATTAGGAGAAGAAGATAAAAAGAAAATATTAAAATATAAAAGATTACCAGTTGATTTAAATGCTGATACTAATATTACAGGATATACTCCAAACAAATTGTTTATGTGTCTAGGAATGACTAACCGTGATTTTTTAACTGATGTTAGATTCGAAAACAATGCTGACCTCCAAGATGACGATTTTTCAATGAACACTATTGATTTAAATGAAACTACAGATGGCTCACCAGTTTATATGTACACCTCTAAAACTAGACTAGACTTCACCACAATGGATACCGCATTTGTCTTTGATAATTTCATTTATTTTATAATTTTAGACAAGTTCTATACATTCAATAAAAGATACAAAGCAAGTGACCCTTATCCTATTGTAGATAAATTTGGGAAATTACCAGAGAATATAAATGCAGCATTTGTTAATGGACAAGATAACAAATTGTATTTCTTTGCTGGAGAATTAGTTTACCAATATAATTCAAGATTAATGAAAATAAGTGATGGATATCCTAAGAAAATTAGTGAATTGTTTAGCGGAGTTCCCAGTAATATAGATGCTGTTTTTACTAATCCTAAAGATAACAATACCTACTTTTTTAAAGACCGTTTAGTGTATAAATACAACACAACAAGCAAACGTGTTGAAGAGGGATATCCTAGAAATATTGGAACTAAATTCCCAGGTGCTCCTGATAATCCTGATGCGGTATTATACAATAACTTTGATGGTAAAATATATTTCTTACGTGGAAATCAATACTGGGTATTGAAAGAAAATGAAACATTAGCAGCTGGATATCCTAAGGCCATAGCAGAAAAATTCCCAGGTTTAGGAGTTGTCCCAGATACTCAAAGTTATTTCAATATATCTAATACATTTAGTGGAAGTGATTTATTCTTATTTGGTGGAAGGAACCGACAATTTTACTTCAAATTTAATAAAAAAACTATGAAATTATCGGGTGAAAGAAAAATAACTGATTTATTCAAAAAAGCACCTGAATATTTTGATTGTGTAGTCTTCAATGATATTACTAGAAACTACTATTTATTTGAAGGCATTTATGTTCACATCTATAAAGGTTCAGCAACAAGCATGACTGCCAGAAGAAAATTAGCCGCTGATATTTTCCAAGAATTTCCCGATAACATTGATGCTATGTTCCAAATCCCAAATAGTGACTTAATGTTTGCGGTTAAAGGTCCAAGTTTCGTAAAATACAGTCTAGAAAGCAACACTAAAACGTTTAAATTAATAGAAGCATTTGACGCCTCAGAAACAGTTCCATTTTTAAAGGATGGTGTAGATGGAATAGTATTCATTGAAAATAAAGGAAATAATACAATATTTGCTGGAATTAGAGGAATAAAATTTGGATTGTTTAAATTCAATAATGATACTGAGTCATTTTCAACTGACTCTAATTCAATGAACTATTTAGATAGTGAAGATAGTCCGTTTTACAGTAGAAAAAAGGTGGAAAATAAGTGGGTTGAAGTGGGTTTAAAAGTTAGACAATAATTAACAAACAGGAGGTTTCTTCAGTAGAACTATATCTTTTATATTTACCTTTTTAACTTGTGAATAATCAGGTCTTCCAAAACTCTTATTTTTTCTATTCGGTTCAATAGAGTTTATACTCATAAATACCTTATAATTCTCCCCTCCTAAGTCTTCAGTAATAACACCATAGAATTTTACTTCTTCTTCACTTAAGTTGATATAGGGTTCGGTATCATAGTTTATTTTTCCATTTTTCACAATTACCTTAGTTCCTAATTTGAGTCTATCCTTTGGTGGATTATAATCAAGTATAAACATTTCAGTGGCATCTTTAAGGGAAACTTTTATAGGTTTGTTATTATTTATTTTTTGTAATCCTTTATTATCTGGAACATACAATATTTCACGTTTATCTTTATTTAATGATACCAATTTAGCTGATATATATGCGTGAATAGTATTATAATCAAATTCTTCTTGTAGGAGATTTTCAACAGGAACATTAATTGCGTTTCCTGGGAATGCCTTACTCTTGCGTTTAAATGTTGTTTTATCTAAATACCATACCTTTGCTCCACTACTCATACAAAAAGATTCTGGCATTTCTTCTAAATTCCACCTTTGACTATTTAGTAAGGGGTCACATTTAGTCATTTTAACGGAATTGTCCAGACTTCCTGTGAGACACATATTCTCATTAGTTCCTACACGATAATCACTACTTTTGTATTGTAAGTTATTATTAGAATTCTTAATAAACTGTTGTCCAATTTTTTCTGAGTTACATTCTTGAATTGAAGCCGAAGACTGGTCTTCAACACGTTCTGATTTTAATTCAGCAGTTAGACAGTAATTTGAATTATTTTTTAATCTAATTGTATTATCTGACTTGTGGGTAAAGTTAGTTCCAAAATAATCAGGTTCTTTACAACCTCCTAGATATACTTTCGATTTAACTGGTGTGGGATTATAGCACACTTTCTTTTTACAATATTTAGTTTGTTCGTTGAATTCACCTCCAATGGCATCACAATCGCTCTTTTTATTCATAAGAAAACTTCCATCCGTTATGTTATAACCTTGACATGTTTCTTCGGTATCTTTATTATCACGAGGTATTACTAGTGTTTGTTTATTAAATACATTATCACAAACTTCAAAATTACACTCTGCTACTCCTCTTTTTGCCTTAGGACTTCCACCCATATCGCGACATGTATTTACATCTGTCACTATTTGGACATTTGCTACTTTAGTTCTTCCAGGACACGACCCTACTTTATTAATATAATACTTATTCTTAATATTCTGATCTCTAGCTACATCTATTTTACAGGTAGTACTAGATGTCACAATATTACCAGTTAAGTTTTGACATCCTCTTTTGTCAGTGGGAAATTCTCCAGTAAAATACTGAGTTTCACCCGAATAATCATTACTGTGTTTTAAGAAAAGTGATTTTTTCATTTTATCCTTGAGTGGTATTCCACCAACTGGATTTAATTCTTTATAATAATCACTCCAATAACTATATGGAACATTAAGACATCTAGATTTTCCATTTCTATTGGGTTCGTAATTTATTGCCTTGTAATCATTGTCTTCTACTTCTCTTAGGTTGTTATACAAGTTGTATTCGGTAAATTCACCACTTTTATAACTCAATGAAACATTAAAACAGCAGGCATCTTTATCAGTGCCAGTATTTATTTTGCTTTGTTCTTCTAGTATAATATTATCATCTGCGAAACTACTGAAATCTTTTATATTATAAACTGGATTATCCAATTCACTAGGTTCTCTTAATTCAAATTTTGTTGATTTTGAATAACCTCTTTCATATCTAACTCCAGTCTTAGAATCAATGTTAAAACTAGATGTAAAATATCTCATCTTAGACATACCGGAAGGTTCGTATCTTGTCCAAATACCTATTTCATTATTAAACCACTGATTAGACAATTTCCTAAGACTATTTTCCGATTCTTGAATAAACTCCATTGGTTCCACTAAGTCAGCACGAACACACCAAATTAAATCCTTACTTAATACAGTGTTACCTCTTTCCATACGAATTAAATTTCCCATTGCTATGAAACCATCTGGAGGTATAGGCTTCCATATTGAGAAATACTGGTCATCTCCCGAAATAATATTACTATTGTTGTAAACTTCGGTATATCCTACTGGACTCTTTACACCTCCATTTACTAAATCTGTATTTATCTCATAGATTGGAATTTCTCCGTTTAATTCCCTAATACGTGCCTCAGTATAATTATCCTCATCTACTATAATGTCTCCTAATGGTCTATATTCACCCTGTCGTAATGGTCTATAAAAATGTGCTGTTTTTGTTTCTGTTCCAGAAGTATATTTGAATGATAATTTTCCTAGTTTCTTGTAATTGTTGGTGCGAGAAGTATATAATTTATTTTTAATAGAGAAATTAGGACGATACTTCATATAATAAAGTATATCTACACTTTCTCCATTTACTACTTCACGATTTACATATCCTAACGATGTATATTTATCCTTTCTACATAATGGTTGTAGTGGCAGGAAAGAAGTTTTTTCTAAAAAGTTTTCTATTGATTTGTCCCTACGCTTAAATTCGAGAACCTTTGATTTTTCATTATATTTACCCAAATAAAATCGCTCTCCATTATGAATAACAGTAATATGAACACTATTTTTCTGTCGTTTGTTACTAGATAATTCAAATGTGAATGAGAATTTAGATTCGGTGGATTTTAGTCCAATTTTGAGAGGCACATTTTCATTATTGAATTGAAGGAATAAACTGGCATTTAATAGAGTATTTAATTGGACAGGATTATCTATATTACTTTTAATGAAATCGTAATTTATAGGATAAATTTTGTCCAATTTAGGAACTATATTTAATAATTTACTACTTGACTTAATACCAGTTGTTTCTTCAGTAGTTAATTTTCTTAAAAGACTACTTCCTTTTAATTTAATAGCACGTTTAGAGAAGAAATGTTGATATATTTTTAAATTTTCGTCAGTGGTTTGGTAATTCATAGCGACAAATTGTGCGCCACTGAACCAAATATCACGAGGATTGTAATTGAATGAAAAAAGGTCCTCGTCTGGAATAACAATTGTAATTATATTTTTATTCATATCAGCTATATCAACACTAGCATCTAATGCGTCTATTTTATAACCATTAATAATTATATCAGATTCGCCAAATTCTTCAGGTTCGAACTTGAGAGTATCCGCTTTTTTAAAACTAATCTTGTCTCTTGTAATATTATCAATTGCTAAAAGAGTAGTTCCAGTTACATTTGCTGGATTTTTGGAACCACTTAATCTAACAGAATATTCCTTAGAAAGTCCTAGGGTTCTAAAATCTTCTCTATAATCGTTTAACTTAATGTAATTTACACCAATACTAGTATGGAATGAAATTTTATTACTTTTATAGAGGATATCGGGAGCATTAACACTAAATTTTTTACGAATTATAACATCGGAATACTCTAATCTTTGAAGATTTCCATTGCTAGTTGAAATATTAATGAATTCTTCTAATTTAGTATTTTGAAAACCAGTATTACTCATAATAACTACTTTATCCATTAAATCGCACACTGATGTCTCACAAAGATTTTTGCGTTGGTATCTGTAACTCTTATCTAAAATACGGTCACCAAGCATTTGAACAATTAAATCGGCTGTTTGGTCTAATGCTCCAGAATAATTGGTTTTTATATCGAGATATATGAAAATTGGATCACTATAATTATTTACGACTGATTCGTTGAAAGCGTAATCTTTTATAGTATTGAATACTTGACGAAGAGAAACAACATTCGCACTTAGTTTCCAGTTGCCACGTTTTGTTCCTACACTCACTACTGGTTCTGCCTCGTTATTTGATTCTCGAGAAAAAACACTAAATTCAAGATATCTTACATTATTTTTTATTATATTCAAAAGCATATCAGTAGTTGCGTAATCGAAACGCTGTAATCCACTAAGAAGTGTAGCATGACTACTCTTGATGTGGTAATCCACTAACTTTCTTGGTAAGAGTCTTGGACTACAATAGTCTGTTTGGTATGTCATTCTATTTTCAAGGGATACCTCATTGCTTGATACCCTGGAACCTACTCGATATTTTCTTGACAAAAAGAAACCTATTAAAACTAGTAATACAATTAAAACTATTACCATTATAGCTGGGTTATACTTATTAGAAATATTGGATATTCTACTGGAAACGTCCATTTAATAAATAAAAATATTTTAATTTTTGAATGTGAAATCTAAATTTATAGGTATTAAACACTTACCTGTTTTTTCGTCATAATACTTTTCAGGAAGACCTAGTGTAACCGCCTGATTAAACAAATTAAGTGCTTTAGTAAAATATTGTAATTCACTCAACGGTGTAAATACACAACTCCCATGTTTAGTATATTCGTGTTGCCAAAAATCCGCATCTGGTTCTCTATTTGAATACCAATGCTCTTTTAATTCAGTCATTATTGGTTTAAGTGCCTCTATAGAAAAATTTACTTCACGACAGAAACTTGGGTAACTATTAGAAGAATATTGTGGCCATAACCCATGAATACTCCATCCAATTTCATTGTATTCTGATTCCCTAATTAGCGATAAATAGTAGAATCTAGTATCGCCAGTTATATATGAATCAAAAAGTGTCTTAGTAATTCCAAAAAACATAGTTGATACTATATTGTTCGGGTTTTTTCTAAGAGAATGCGGTCTATTTCATTTTGAAGTAAAAGTTTTTCATTATTAATTTTTTTACCGACACTTTTGTCTTCACGATTTTCCTCTACGTCCAATATAATTTTTTCTTTATTTTTAAATGAATTGAATAATATGTTAGACTTCATTGTTAATTCTATCATTCTTGGCATATTCATTACAAGTGGCGTATTAATACTATAAAATTCAGATATAAAAGAGGTAGCGGTTAATAATAAATGTATTTTTCTATTTTTTGGATTAAAATTATACTTATAAATGTTGAAAAGACTAGTAACCTGACGTGCTATAACTGTATCCCTCTTTTTTACTTCTGCTAAAATATAATTCCAAAATACCCATAATATGTCGCCTTTAAATTCTGCTGGAATTCCAGATATCTCCCTAGGTTTGATAGCTATAAACTGGCGCATCTTTAGTTTTAATTTTTCTACTTGAATTACCCATGATAACCACCTAGTTGCTTTTTTAATTTCATTACTTCTAATATAAAAAATAAATTCATTCAATGCCAGCCCTAACTCGGGAGAATCACCAGGATAAACGAATTTTTCAGTATAATTTAAAATAGCAGGAGTTCTAGGTGGCATATCTTTTACTCCTGGAAGTGTAAGAGAGTTTTTACATTTATTAGATTCTAAAAGAATATATAGCATTTCAGTTAAATGATTTCTTATAGCCTGGTCATTGCGATATATAAGTTCTAATGATTTGTCACCCTTTAATACTTCTCTATAATAATCATCTAATTTTATCAAATACGAATATCTTGTATAAAAAGTAAAGGGAAATGTAGGATTTTTTACATTTATTGATTTACAATAAAATGATAGTATGAACTGATATAACTTTACACATTTTCCGCTACATAATAGGTCAAATGCTATGTAAAGAATTTTATCTATATCGGGTTCGCGCGTTAGCAAATTCCTAAGATTAGTGAAACCAGAATTTATTGATTGACCCATAAAACTATTCTTAGAAAAATTAGAAATTGGTCGGTTGTCATTAATTTTGAAGCGTTTATCCATTTATCTATTATCAAATCTTTTTTATTCACTAATTAATTGAAATAATTTTTTAGCACTTAATTTTCCTTTTCCTTTTATAGGTTCTAAATTATAACTAACTAGTATTTCCTTCATTAATTCTGGTTTAAACTTTAATAATTTATCAATAATACTTGGGATGTTATTAGTTACACTATATTCTATTAATCCGCTGAAGTCGTTGTATAATAAGTATAGTTCCACTTGAAAAAATAAATAGTTGAAATCTGGAAGCTCTTTACCTTTTTTAACTAGTGAAGTAAATATGTTAAATAAAACAAAAACTATATTACTACCGCTAATATTAACACCTGTTATTCTATTCCATCTTTTGATATTCGTTTCCAAAATTCCTGCGTTGTATCCGTCACCAGTTCTCATCAAATCTGTAGCATATAAGGAAATAATCTTTATAATAGTCTCTCTTATTTCATCGAATTTCTCTTGTTTTTGAAGGAAATTCAATTTATCGCTCCACTGATTAAGTGGTCGAGTAAAAGAGTGTTGCTTATAAAAATTACTCATACTATTACGAAATCCAATGTAAAACTGTTCCATCTCATAGTCATTCATTTTGTAATACTATCTATTAATATTTTTAAATCAATACTTGTAAATGATAATACAAGTGATAATCATAGTAAAGAAGGCCATATATAGATAACCTATAAATCTAAGCTGACTTGGAGAAAGATAATCTATCAAAAAGAGTGAAGCTATAGTCATACCAATCATTAATAGTTCAAGCATTATAATTATAATTATTATTGTTAATAAAAAAATATTTTTCAATTTTATTTACATTGTCCCTCTCCACATTCAATATCATTAAGAGCATAGATTAAACCAGGAAAATAGAAAAATGAAGTAAGAATAAAACTTATTATGATTTTATCGATACGAGGAAATCCCTTTTCGAACTGGTCAATTATAAAATACATTGGTGGAAATATTACCAAGAATATATATTTGGGCATATTTTTAGGGAAACATATTGTTCCATATAAAACACCACCATTCATCATCTTATCCATTTGACTCTGATTATCAAAGTTAGTCACAGCACATTTATCACCCATTTAATATTTATTAACATTTTAATTTTATGTCTTCATAAAAGTTTCTACTGGGTCAGTTTCTTCATTCATTGGAACTTTACCTTTTCCTCGTTTGGTAGAGATGTATTGTCTTTCTTGTTGATAAGTGTTGGAATTACCAATAACAATAAATGCGTATATGAGACCTGGAAAGTAGAACATACAGGTAAAAATACTACACAATATAATATACTTTATGCCATTTATGCCTCTTGCTAAGAAAACACCAAATGGAGGAAGTAAAATAGTAATAACTGCTCTTGGTAACCATAGAGTTGTTAATTTTCCAGTACATTTACCATTACTATTTGTGTATTTTCTAGACATTTGTCCAAAAATAATATCGCCTTTCAATCTACCGAGTAGAAGCTGACTTATTAACTGAAATATAAGTTTCCATATACTATACAATAAAAGTAATATACCCTTTATTAATGAAACAATTGCCTCTACAACATAGGCAATAAATTTAGCAAGTGGTCCTGCCTTCGCAGTTTTAAATAATTTATCACGATATTTAGAATTAATTATTCCATATCTAGTATCGGCATTTTTGAACACATAACTATTATCGGGTTCAATTTCTCCAGAAGCAGTACATCTAGTCTCAATTACATGACCTTCATTATCAAATATAGTTTTACAGTTCCCTGATTCGCAATCTGCGTGAACACTACATTTTCTACCCATTTTACTAGTTGAGTCTAGGCAAAATCTTCCCTTAGGATTGTTATCCTGATCATAAACAGTTTCGCAAACATTTGATGGACAATCTGCGTCGCGTTTACATTTCTCGCCATATGATACGTTCATAGTTTCTAATATAATTAATTATTTTTATTTTATTTAAACCAGTAATGAATTAATACTAAAAATGAACAATTCAAATGAATCAGTTAGAAAAATTATAAATGAAAAAGGAACTAAAATATGTTTAGCTGCGGATGTTTCTAGTGTATATGAATTGCTTGGAATTGCGGATGAAATGGGACCATATATATGTATATTAAAAATTCATTATGATATAATACCTAATTTTCACGAGAGTAACTGTGGAATTGAATTAATGAAAATAAAAGAACGCCATAATTTTTTAGTGTGGGAAGACCGCAAGTTTGCCGATATTGGTAGCATAATGGAGAGACAAATAAGAACTAGTGTATTACCATGGGCTGATATTGTTTCCGCACACCCACTACCAGGATTAGAGAGTTTAATGGCAATACCAAAAGAAGTAGGAATTATACTCATAGGAGAATTATCCTGCTATGGAAATCTGATAGATAGAAATTATACAAAACGGACAGTCGAACTTAGCGAAAGTCTTTCAAATTTAGTTGGATTTGTAGGTCAAAGAGATATAAGAGCTAATAATGGTCCTTTAATGTTTGTTCCAGGAATAAGTTTAGAGGAAAATAATGAGGGTGATGGAAAAGGTCAAAGGTATTCTACAATTCAAAGCAAATCGTTTGCTGATGTTTTCGTTATAGGAAGAGGAATACTAAACACTAGTAATCCATTGGAAACAATAAAAAAATTTATTAATTATTTATAAACATTATGTGTAAGAGACAATACATTAATCCAGGGAAATAATAGGCATATACTGTTAGCAGACTACAAATAATTACGTGATACCAACCTGTTATTCCCATATGAAGGAATAATGCTAATGGAGGACATAAAATAGCAATAATATATTTTAAAACATTACTACGACGACACACTTTATCTCCACCACATTTTTCCTCTTTTATAATTTTTCCACTAGAATTCTTCTTACGTCTAAAACCGAATAATCCACCTCCCGAATCCTGACATTTATTATAGGGTTTCTTCTTTCCTTTAAAAACACCAACAATATTCATTAATACTACTTTTATTGCTAAGAATATTCCTGTTATAGAATCATTTACTATGTTAATCGGATTTAAAATGTAAATGAATCCAGGTAATAATTCAAATAAGCCATAAATTAAATATTCAATAAGTTTTCCTAAATGTGTAAAAACATCAGCAATACTAGTAACAGCATCAATTACAGCACCTAATCCCATTAAGATTTATCTATTATAGTATTCTATTTTTATTTCTTGATTAACATAAAATATGAAGAAGACAATACATTAATCCAGGGAAATAATAGGCATATACTGTTAGGATGCTACAGATTATAACATGAAACCATCCTGCTACTCCCATTTTTAAGAAAAGTCCAAGTGGCGGGCATAAAATAGTTATTAAAAGCACCATTAATTTAGGTTTTATACATTTAGCTCCATTGGGAGGTCCTGTTCCTATTAATTTTCCTTCAGTATTTCTTTTTCTACGATAACCAAAAATGCCTTCTCCAGCACTTTTACAGGCATCATAACCCTTTCTTCCTGTTTTAGTAAAGAATGAAATAAAATTTACTGTAAATATTTTTATAGCCATGAATATGCCAGTAATAGTATCATTTATTAGACTTACTGGATTTAATATTAACACCGCAGCTTGAATTATTTGAACTACAGCATTAATAAGAGCTACGAGCATTTCTCCTAGGGTGACTGAAACCTCACCTATAGTAACAATAGCAGAAAAAAGTTTATCAATCATCTATTATTATAAATTATTTTTTTTACATAAAATTCATAACATGTAATAATGCATAAATAAGTCCAGGGAAATAATAAGCAAATACCGTTAGAACACTACAAATTATTATATGGAACCAACCTGATGCCCCTAAGTGGAGGAATAGTGCTAATGGAGGACACAATACAACAACCAAATATTTAATTAGAAGTGGTCTAAAACAACCCTTTTTGCCACAATCTCCACCTGTAATTTTCCCTTCACTATTCCTCTTACGACGATAACCAAATAACCCTCCTCCAGTATCTTTACACTTATTATATGGTTTCTTTTTAGGTTTTACTGCTCCAAATAAATTTACAATAATAATTTTTATACTCATAAAAACACCAGTAATTGAATCATTAACAATATTAATAGGGTTTAATATATTTAATGCGGCCATTAATAATTCAGGTATGGCAGTTAAAACTATAATTATGGCTTTCACTAAAAGAACCATAGCATCAATAATTCCCATTAATGGTCCCAGAATAGGATTAAATACTGGTTTAAAAACCTGGTCAACGATATTCATTTAATAAGAGTGTATAAAATAATTTACACTGTTAAATTAGTCGTTCCCCTTTCCTCTATAAGTATAGTATCTTCGTATTGACTAGTATAAATTCCTCTTTTTGGATCATAAATAATATTATTATTGAATAGAGTTTGAAGTTGTCTATTGATATCAAGATTGCTATTTACTGAGTTTCTCTGTATGTCTCTCTGTGAAAATGGAAGAGTATAAATATGTTCTTTTATAATTTTAGTAATCTCTAGTGTTTCAGGATTTTTACTTTTTAATAATTTCTTATAATCTGTAACCATAAAATGATTGTGTTTTGATACATCTATTGAATTTAAAATAATTGAATTGGATGGTCCATTAGTAGCATAAAACTCTATTGCCCATATTTCATCTGCTTCCATTCTTTGTGTTCGCATTTCTATCGGTTGAAAACTACTATGAGCATAGAATGACTTTCCAGCGTGTATTTTATAGGTTTCTATGTTATGTCCGCACACATTAGCTATAGCATTTAATGGTTTGTCTTCAAATTCATAACTAGAAATTATTTCACTTGCGGTATCTTGAATATCGCGAATATAAGTCTCTGGACGACAATCTGGAATTACGGTTAAAACTGCTTCTTGTGTAGCTTTAATTAAAGGATTAAACCTACTGGATTGAGAATAACTTCTAGCAGCATCAACTATGTTTCCTCTTACTTGAACACCATAGTCTATTTTTAGAATATTATTGAATTTATTAAAAGTTCTATTATCATTATCTAGTTCCAATGTATCATGTGCCACTATATAGTCCATTGAAAGTCCTACTGGAAATGCCAATCCTCCATTTATTTGATTGTTTAATAATGGGGTTTTGTATTTTTGCGTTTCTTTTATTATTCTAGATTCTATAAATTCTGTAATTTCAGTAAATGTATGCTGTGTATGAAGAGAATCATCTAAATATTTCCATAAGTCTAATCTAATATTTCTATGAATAGTTCCAGCTTCT
>Ga0206126_10003927_pt1 | contig 14730 bp, 7 predicted proteins | sample Helgoland_Spring_5_FD_148621 | JGI IMG/M metagenome (GOLD analysis project Ga0206126, IMG submission 148621) | Pelagic subsurface seawater microbial communities from Kabeltonne, Helgoland, North Sea - Helgoland_Spring_Bloom_20160412_1 | ecosystem: Environmental > Aquatic > Marine > Epipelagic ...
TTAAATTGATCAAAACTTAGATTTGTGTTGAGCCTTTGAAGATTTGCTTGTTGATTAAAGTTTAATGATCTGTTGTAATTATTGAGCTTATCATTGAATAATAGATTATCGGCATTGTTTCTAAAAACAGATTTCTTTTCTATTGCTCTTTGCAGATTCTCTTGCTTTTTATCTATTCGTGCAACTCTGTCCCTTGAAGCATCTCCTTGAATTCTATTAACTAATGATGATTCTCCAGCACTGATTTGGCCAATAGCACCTAATAAGTCCATTGGTGTTCTAGCTACTTGGGATGCTCTATAAGCTTGGTCAGCCGTGTTCTGTCTCACCGCATCTAATTTTGCTTCTGTACCAGCCGCTCTCCCTTGGGAAGCTAATAAATCTCCTTGAGCTTGACCTACTACTTGATTTATAAGACTATCATCTATCTTCCTTTGTGGAGCTTTTCTTATTAAAGAATTCATACCAGCTTGATAAGTATCAAAATCAGTTTTATATTGACTTTGAACTCTTCCTTGCTCTTCTATTGCATCTTCTTGAGCTTTTCTTAATCTATTGTTAGCAAAAAGGTTTGCTCCTCCTTTTAAAAGACCACCAGCAATTGGTAGTGCGTTTTTACCTAAGAAGGCTAGTAATGGTTTTGCTGCTGCTGCTGCTATTAAAGGTGCTGCCATTTTTTTATTATTTTGTTTGTGTAAATATACTTAAACTTTTGCACTATTTTAACTTAGTGACCACGAGACATCCATGAACCTATGATCACTGATTCTATAACATCTGGAACTTCATTATCTAAAAAGTCAAGATCGATTTCTATTTGTGTGCCTATCATTTCTAACCCATCTAGAATGTTCTCATCTGGTAAAACATCTGATGATATAACTCCATTTTCATAGTAAAAGTCAAGATCGGAAAGTGATGATGATTGATTATTTTCTGTAGTAATTGTTGCTTTTAAAACATCTCTTTTTACAAAGTTTTTAGGTAAAGCAGATGCACCACTAGATAACTGAATAGCTTTATGAGTGTAGCTAAATGATCCTTCCTCATTGCCAACACTGCCACTATTAGTGAATGAGTTAGATGGAACTGATATGGTCTGTACGCCAGTGGCGTTAGCTGTATATGTAGCCGTATAGGTTGTTCCCGAACCTGAGAACCCACTAATTATTCCACCATTAGCGACAACATCACTAGCAACAAAATTAGAAGAAGATGTACTTAATGTAAACACTAATGAGATAGGATTTGAGGTTGTACTAGCATTCTCCGATATAGTACTAGTTACTAATATTGTAGGAGAAGTACCAGTCTTAGTCCAAGTAAAAACACTACTTACATTTTGATTATTCGCAGCATCCGTAAATACGTCCGAGTATACATTAATGTTACATTGACCATTTACTTGAGCCGTATATAATGCTGTATAAACAGTACTACTCGTTGCTGTAAAGTTTGATAATACTCCATTTGTAACTACAATATCTGAATCAACAAAGTTAGAGGTAGGCTCACTTGTCGTGAAGGTTAATTCTATTACACTTCCTCCAAATGTGGCATTATGATTTACTTGGGTTGATGTGATAGCTACTGTAGGCTTTGTGCCATCGTAGGTGTAAATGAATTGAGTTGCTGCTGTGTTGTTGTTATTAGCTGCATCTGTAAATTTATTTACGGCTACATCAATAGTCTTTTGGCCATTAGAATTTGGGGTAAATATTGCGGAATAATTTTTCCCACTTCCCGAAAAGCCACTTAATGCTCCTCCAGAGACCGTAATATCAGCAACTGCAAAATTCGTTGAAACCTCACTTAAACTGAATATAATTACTATCGTTTCAAGATTAGATAAACCACCTGAAACAACATCGTTACTTGATATTGAAACTGATGGGGCGGTACTATCTGGATTATAATTTATTCCACTATTGGTTATAGCAGTTGCTTGATTACCAGCTAAGTCAGTGACATTATATACTATACTGTATACTGTACCTAAAACTAAGGATGGGTTGTTAAATAATACTGCTGGTCCATGAGGTCCAGTTGTAAGTTCACTTGCGACAAGATTAACAGTTCTAGGACTTGAGCTATCTGCTGTACCTCCAGTCCTAGTAAATACTACAGTACCACTGGCACATTGCTCGGATAATGTATATCCTATGTTTTTATTTACAATCGTAGAACTATTTGCTGGACTTGTGCTTGATATTACTGGAGCCGTGGTATCTACAACTATAGCACTTGTGGTATTAAGATTACTTCCAATAGTAAAATTAGTCATACTACCAGCCGTATTGCTGAGTACGTCATTAGTCCCTAACGCTATTGTTTTAACCGATAAATCAGGGCTAGTATCTCCAGCTTGTACAGTATACGTTCCAGAAGCTGAACTATCTCCACTAATAGAAGTTATGGTTACCGTTCTGTCTGTAGAGCCTGTTTCAAGAGTTACCACCATTTCAGTTGATCCTCCTTCAGTATCTATAAGTGCTACGGCATCACTAAAGTTAACGGTGATATTTATGGCATCTCCAAGATTGTAATAACCATCATTAGTCGTACTTGTTACCGATGTTATTGTTGGAAGCAAATTATTAAACGTAACTCCTGTTTGTGTCACTGTGCTAGATGTATTTCCATATAAATCCACACCTGAAAATGCTATACTGTAGATGGCATTATTAACAAGGGTTGGTGCATTTGTCAATGTTGCTAAACTTTTCGTTCCAGCATTTAATTCTGCTCCTGTAAGAGATACTACAACGTTTGAAGCAGCACTTCCACCAGTTCTGTTAAATGTTACTGTACCACTAGATAATGCCTCAGAAAGTGTGTATTGTACTGCTGAAGTATTTACACTGGTGTTCCCACTAGGTGCTATACTACTCCAAACTGGCGCAGTTTTATCCATCGTTACACTACCTGAGTTTAATGTAGTGTAAGCACTCGCTTGTGTTCCAGCCGTTGATGTGGCTGTAATCGAAATTCCTATAGCTCCTTCTGTATCACTAGCGTGTACGGTATAAGTGCCTGTCCAATTTGTATTACTTCCACTAACCGATACGCTATTCGTAATTACTTGTCCTCCACTTGTGAATGCTACGGTTGGAGTGTTGATATTGATGTCACTGACAAAGGTTAACGTGATTACATCTCCAACTTTTGCCCTAGTATTGGCTATAGAATTATTACTTGATATAGCTGTATTACTAATAACTGGTGGGATAGCATGGGTATAGGTAAATGTATTACTTGCTGTATTATTGTTACCCCAAGCTGTATCCGTATAAGCATTTGATCCTACACTAATACTCTTTGATCCTGATCCTGATGGGGTAAAATTTGCTGTGTAAACCGTATTAGATGTAGATGAAAAACTACTTAACGATCCTCCACTAACCGTTATATCATTTATTGTAAAATTAGATGTGGATAAACTAGAGGTAAATGTCAACGCTATTGTACTGGCTCCGTTAGTTGCTCCACTAGAAAATGTAGAGGTAATTGCCATCGTTGGAGCAGTCGTTAATCCAGTGTCTCTGGTAATTTTTTGATCAGTATTGCTTCCAGACGATCCAACTTCAGAGATTAATAAATCCCCATTTCCGTAAACATAAAGATCAGTTATTGAAGAATAACCACTACTCATCAAAGCTCCACTACTAGAACCACTTGCCCATTTAACAACCCTAGCACCACTTGCATCTAAGACAGTTATTGAACCATCAGAGTTTGATTTGACAGTTAATGGACTTGCTTGATTTAAGTTACTTCCACTTCCGTTACCTCCAGCTATTACAGTCGGGCTTTGATTAAATGTGTTTGTGGCTGTTTTTGTGAATTTAAGTACTCTATGATTTCCTTGATCAGAAACAATTAGGTTTCCACTAGAGTCAACGGTAACATCCATAGGAGAGGATAATCCACTTGCAATTTGAGTACCAGCACTACTTGAAGAAGTCCAGTACATTATCCTTCCTTGTACACCATCCGCTACATAGGACTCGTTATTATTAAAAATATGAAACCCCTTTGGATATCCTAATTGATTTGTCGCACTTCCGTTAGACCCTGATGTTTGAGTTATTTGCGTTAATGAAGTAGTTGAATAACCTTTCTGAAACTTTTTTACTGTAAACTGAGAAACGAAACTTCCACTAGCAATAAAAATACTACCATCGCTTGATAGGTCAATACCCCCTGTATTATGTAAAAGATTAGCAGCAATACCAGTATTACCTATAGCCGATCCAGCCACCGTTGTGCCTGTAGTTGCTCCTGATGCCCAATATTGTACTCTTCTATTTTGTTCATCAGAGATATACAATCCTCCATTAGAATCAATCTTGAAATCTTTTGGAGTTCCTAATTGATTTGCACTAGTTCCATTTCCATTTCCTCCAGCAACGATAGTTCCACTAGTTCCAGATGATGAATTACTTGGATATCTTACAATCCTAGAATTGCCATCCATCACAAAAATTCTATTAGAAGAATCAATCTCTACACTATTAGGACTGTTCATCTGATTTAATCCGCTTCCCAAAGTGCCAGTTCCAGCTACGGTAGTTGCATTAGTACTTTGAGAAGTATTTGAGGGAAACTTTTGAATTCTGTGATTACCAGTATCAGCGACATATATATTCCCTGAAGAGTCTATAGCTATTCCTAGAGGGCTATTAAGCTTATTGGCATTACTTCCTGAACCATTTCCTCCAGCTATAATAGTACCTGAAGTTTGATTAGCTGTACTTGCTGAATACCTAGTAACTGAATTGCCACCGTATCCTATCAATACTAATATATTCCCATTACCATCAAATTTAAAGTCAGAAAAATACTTACCACTTGATGATGGGTTATTAGATACAATTAAAGTTAAAGAAGTTGTACCTGAAACATAATTAGTAGCAAATTTGTAAATGTTACCAAGTCCAACTAATAGATATAAATTACCACTAGAATCAAAATTTACCTTAGAACTACTCGTAGCGAATGGCATCGAAATAATACTAGTGCCAACAAAGGTTGTACTATTTGGATTGATTCCTGTACTATTGGTTATTGAAATTTTGTAGACTCCACCATTATTCTTTGATGCGTATAAGAACCCTCCAATAAACTTAATGACATTCCATTGATGACCAGTAAGTAAAGTGCTTATCACACCATTACTATCTATTCTATAAATAGTACTATTATCTCTATCGTTTATATAAAGATTCCCTGTGGTCTCATCTACGGCAATATTGTCCGTATCAAATACAGTGGAGGCAGAAGCCGAATTATATATTACAGTTTTAGCCATATTATACGCTAGTAAAGTCTAGATAGTTTTTAGTTTTGATTTGAATGTGTCCTACGTTAACTGGGAGAATTGAATTACTCGTTAGCTTAATCTTTGCTACGGTTTCTATATTAAAAAAATTTCCATAGTTTTCTCCTGTACGAGTTTCAAATAGTCTTTGTATCTGTTTGTTTTGACCTTGAAATTGATACTTTATTTCAGAAAATACATATGCATTATTTCCAATGTAAAAACTACCAGTAAAGCTGACATCGAATTCTGAAATATATCTTTTTAACTTATCTGAATAAGCTAAAGTTTTCTTTTGTAAGTCATCATTACTAAAGTTAATGAAAATCATATCATAGAAAGGATCGTAGTAGGCTGCCTTTACACTAGTCTTGTCCTTAAAATAACTTCTCATGTTCTTCTCTATAGGCTCAAGTCCTTCAGAAGCATAACGAACCATTAGTTTAGATACTCTATCCCAATAGAATACTTTACCATGCTTTCTTATTACAGAAGGTTTATCTTGACAGCCGTATCCTCCCTTCAATGGGTAAATATTATTAATTACTTTATTACTCATAGTAGTAAGGTCTGCACCATCCGCAGTACTAACCATTGCTCTGTCTATGTATAAACTAAATGTATCGGTGTCTCCCATTGCTAAAACAACAGTACCATTTGATTGTTGATCTGAAGTTCTTATTAGAGCATTAATTTTACCAATCTCTATTGGCAAATCAGCAACATCATTAAATGAGAAAGAGGACAATAAAGAACTACCTCCTCCATCAATGTACCTTCCACTATACCTTACTCTATTTTTTATGAAATCGGGGTCTATATCATTGTATTTAATATAGGGCTTCCCATGATCTTTATTCCAAACATTTGATATTTTTCCTGATCTAGATAAGTCTTTGATAATAAAACCCTTATCAGTGGGATCAAATATGTCACCGCTATATGTACTCTTATAAGCTCCCCTCTTAATAGACCTTTTAGCAAAAGGAGTTTCACTTATAGCATCTTTTGATATGGTTATACTATGGCTAATTCCTGAAACATAATAGGTTCGGTAAGAAATAGTAGTATTGTAAGGAGCAGCTGTTAAATCTAATAACTCATCCGTTTTTTGATGTGATATTGAAACTTGTTCACCAGCGTATAGATAGACCGTTGATGTAGATGTAAATGTTGTGAATCCAGTTGTAGAGGTAGTGAAATCTTGTAAGTCAGCATACCTAACAGATTCTCCATCTATATGTAATCCAATTTGCATATTCTCCGCAATATATGTTTCTGTATTACTTGTTGAATCAGAGCTATTTGCATAGTAATAAATTCCAAAGTTTCCGGAATATTCAAAGGTGTATAAGCCATCTTGATTTATTGTTATTTTACCCTCCTTAAGAGTCCATAACAAAGGTGATACATCCTTATAGGGATGATCTATAACTGAAAGAAAACTAGTGCTGACATTTGGTATATCAGTGCTAACATCTATTCTTAGTCTTTTTGCTGCTTCATAATCAGTAAAATTATCTCCTTCAATATCTTGTGGGCTTGAATAAGTATTGACCTCTTCAACCATTTTTGAAGCACCATTATTTGGTAGGCTTATACTAGTATAATAACAATCTCCTTCTAAGTTTATATTCTTCTCTCCTGTACCGCGTATGTCATTGATGTCATATACGTCTCTATTACCATAATAGATAATACTTTTATTGGCCTCAGAGGGAGAGTATATTTCAAAGAATAAACTCTTCTCTACGTTATTTAATATTTCAACATTAATTAAGGGACTTGGATCACATAATAGTAAATTACCATCTTGTGCAATTATTCGTAATGTTTGATATGAGTTTAAATCTGTTGCTTGGTCAAAGTTCCCTATTATTTGATCTCCAACTTGAAAAGTATAGAAACGCTCTGCTGCCATCATTCCTGATATGTCAACAACAAAGTATTTAATTTTATCTCTTATATCACTTGCCTTTACTGAAGCTTTTGGAAGAAATGGAGTTGGTGTTACAAGACCTTCTACTTGTTTAGATTCTGGTCTTTTTTTCTTGTAACTCATGAGGTATTGATCAGGAGTAATTTGATCAAAAATATTATTACCAGCTTCATGGACTATTCCGTGCTCTGTACTTAAAATAGATAATATCTCAATAGCTCTTGCAGTACTCTCAGAAGAGTTTTGTGGAAGATTATTATATTCAGTAATTAATAAGCCTACTTCATTATCGTCATTCATCTGATCCGCTACGGTAGATAGGATTATATCATTACTAGCCTCTGCTATGAAATAACAACCACTTGCATAACCATCGTATATGAAATCTTTTGTTAAATTATCCGTGACTGCAACTTGAAAGTACTTTGCCCAATACGGCCAATTGTCTTTTTTAGTTATATTTAATGTTTTCTTATTAAAACCAAAATCAGAGGTTTCCATTCGGATGGTATTTTCAACACCTCTTGTTCTCATATATTCATCAAACAATACAATACCAACTTCGTAAAGGCTGCCATTAGCAAATGGCTTTGTTTCTTCCTCTAAATCAATATTGAATCCATGTGAATTGAGACCATTACCATTTAATGAATAATCTGAGTAACTATTAGATATGAATGGTGTTGGGCTATAGTATGAATATTTTGTACCATCGAAACCAGTATCTGAAATGAAAGCTGTTGCTAAAGCAGTTCTATTATTAGTTCCTGTTGGAAAAGTAACGGTAGGGGCTGTAGTATATCCACTACCAGCACTAGTTACAGATACAGATGCCACAGGAGCTACAAGAACTATACTTGCAACTTTTCTAGCACCATTAACCATTGAACCCATAACAACCTCTGCGTATGCTCCTGACCCCGATCCATTTCCCCATATTTTTACCTGAGGAATACCACGATATTTTTTATGACCACTGACTGTTATGCTAGTAATAGCTCCATTAGATTTGTTTACTGTAGTACTAATTGATCCACCACCTACAGCATCTCCTCCATATATATTCGCAGTAGGGGTGTTTTGATAACCTGAACCTCCTAAAGGACTAAGAGTAGCGGTAGCAGTAGCATTTCCAGTCACAGATACAGTAGGAACAGACGTGTAACTCCCTCCATCTAATACGGATATACTTGTTACTGATGGATTATAAGACCTCTTTGTTTGATCAGAAATAGTTAATGATGTCTTGGCATCTCCAGGAGGTAAGTTTTCTCTATTGTTACCTAAGAATATTAAATTATTTACTGATTCAATATTTTTGGTAGCATAGGGAACAAAATCAAATTGTTTAGCACTAACTGCTGTAGCTAATGCTAATGATTTTAACCCTTTATATATGGTGAATTTGTTAACCTCATTTAGGTTTATACAATCAATTAAAAACCATACTCCATTATTTCCTTCCCTTACATAATATTCAACCTTCTCGGCTTTTGTTGGTAGAACCTCGTTCTCATTTAACTCAATTTTAATAGATTCAATACCCTCCTTTCCGCTAAATACTGGGCTTATAGATGAAAGTACTGAAACTTCTTTATCTACATATACATAACGACTAGCAAATTGATATACATGCTCACTAAATACATTAAAACTAGTATTAAGGTTAATGTTTTCAGTAATCTTTAACTGAAGTATTGGAGGTGCTTTTATTAGAGTAAGATCGTTGTAAGAAGGTGTCTGATTTTTTAGAGCTAATGGATATGGAACTTCTTTACTTATCTGTATCATCATAGGAACTCCTTCCCCCATGAAATTCCAAATTAGCCTATCTCCAACAATTGTCATGTCAGGAATTATGGAACATCCATCATAATCATAATGAGATATTATGTTCGTTACATTGGCACTAGAATTTTCAATTTTAACCTTAATTATAGTTGCCGCAGTAGTCCCAGCGTTGGTTTTTCCTTTTAATAAAATATATGCAGAATTATCTGTGTCTTTAATACTAGCTACAAATTCTGCCTTAGAGAAATGAGGTGCTATATTAGAAGATATTTGTTTTGTGCTATTCATCTTCTTTATAGCTATTCCGTTACCAGATTCGTCTGTTTCAATAATAATATTGGAAGCACTTTTATAATCTGAATCAGGGAAATTTATTCCATTATCATCCTTATTTAATCCTCCTAAAAATGAGATTACCTTTTTCTCCATTTAATTTTTTATTGAATTATGAATCCCTTTTCTTGTAACCATCATTATATCCTCCCAAGTGATTTTATTTAAATGGGTTTTTAGGATCCTTTTTGCATTCTTGTATTCCTGATCTATTACTAAAATTTCATTAACTCTATTTACATCTCCTCGCTCTGCTCTACTATTCTTTGCTCTCTGAAGTCTTATACTGCTTTGAATAACTCGCTCAAATATGATTGGAATTACCGTATCACTACTAGCACTAAATAAAATAGGCTCATAGGTAAGCATTAATCTATGGTTTCCTAATCCAGCTTCACTACTTAATATCACCTTATTGGTAACCTCATTTATGTTGTAATACAAGTTATCATCATCTATTTCCGTTACTCCTATATATCCATTTGTATTAGAATTCTCATAAGAAAGACCATCTGTATTCATTTTATCATCATAAGGTAGAGGTAATAATCTCTCCCCTTCTATCTTAGATACTGCTACACCTCTTCTACAATTAGTGGGTAAGTTTATTGTTTTAGTAAGTGCTGCTGTTGCGGAGGCAGTACCCCCTGTAAAACTTAGATTATTATTATTTCCCAAGCTTTGAGGACTTGATAATACTAAATTATCTTGATCACTTAATGAAACAACAGTTACATTTCCTACTATTCCATCTCCTGTTACTTTATCTCCTACAACTATTGTTCCTTGCTGATTATCGACAACCAATGCTGTTGTGTTATTTGTAGTATTATTTACAGATGCTGTAGTTGTAAAAGATATAATAGGGACTTCTGTATATCCAGTTCCAGTCGAGGTTACAGTTATTGTTTCTATAATACCTCCATTTACTGAAGCAGTTGCGGTTGCCCCCTGTCCTCCTCCTGTTATATTCACTGTAGGATTCGAAATAAAGCCAGAACCAGCATTAGTAATTGTAATAGTATCTGATAAAAAACTAAGCTCTTGCTGATTAACATTAAAAGAGAAGACATCAGATAGCTTCTTGACTTCTTGAATTGCATAAAATAAAAAGGGGACATAGCTATGAAGTGTCAATTGAGAATTAACAATTTCATTTCGTACAATTTGATCTAATTTTTTAGTCTGCATTTTCTTGAGCTTGTTCTACATTGAATTCTTGAATAGCACCAACTCCTAATCCCAGTGTCTTAAGTACAAGTTCAATTACTTGTAAGTTATAGTCACTTGGGAGTGGTAAGATATCAGTGTCACTATATTTGCTTATATCATTTATAATAAGTCTCATTGTAACTTTGTCACCTGAAGTCCAAGCTTCATTATTTACCCTTGGATCAGCAGTAAATCTTATTTTATTATTTGAACTTCTAAAGTATCCTACATTAGATTCAAGTACAGCTAAGTCCGTACCTTGCATTACTTTCATAATCTGTTTTGGAATAGGTATGTATGGGTTTAATTCATCGCTACCAAACACCTCATAAATACCCATATCTCCAGAGGCAGCAATTGGTTGGGCTGGTAAAGAACAAGTGTAAACATCACTAGCTTTAGCAACTGGTATATCCTCGTATGTAGCTATTAATGCTTCGGGAATATCTGAAAACCCATTAGCACTTTGATCAGCCATCTTAGCTCCTAATATTGTGTGGATTGCATCAATGGCGAGAAGTTTAATTTCTCTTTTATCAATAACACTGTTAGGGTTTTCTTTATCTATATATCTTGCATAAATCCTAGATATTTGCTCAGATAGTTTTGCTATTGTTGTCATTTAATTTCTTGGATTATTTGCTCTACCTCTTCTTGGAACTACATCGCTTTCATTAACATTTACTTGTCTCTCAAGTTTTGTAGCATTATTATCATCTACACTCACTCCTAGATATAATAAAGCTCTATTCGCTATATTGCTGAATGCAGCCTCGTCCCAATTAAGGTCAACGCCAACACTAACAGATACTACGCCTTTAGAATAAGAATATGTTGCTGTAGATGTATTTGGTACATCAAGCATATAAATCCTAACATTACTTGAAACTACTGTTCCTGTATCTATTTCAATTCCTAGTCCACTAGCCCCAGAAGTATAAACTCTAGAGTATCCTAATCGGTCGGTTGCATGTGCTACATAAGGTAATACATAACTTATGGGATTATCATTTGTAGAATATGGAAGTATAGTTACCTTATTATCTAGTATGGTAGCAATAGGATTTTCAGTTGTGTACTTAGCAATATAAGGTAGCTTGTAATTAAACTGACCCCTTGGTAAAACCTCCAATACATTATTATTAATTGTACCTATTGGATTTTCAGTACTATATAAGGCCAAATATGGAAATATATAATTAGGAGCAGCTGGTAATATTTCAATCTGTTGATCGTATATAGTGGCTATTGGAGAATTTGTATCAAATGAAATTATAGAACTATTTTTCCTCTCACTAAATTCTTTTGGCGATAGAATAATGCCTTCATATCCAGCAGAGTTGTAAAATACTTTTGTGTGAGAGGCATAGTTCTCTGGTAAAGGTTTAGCACCATTAGTAGCCCCTTCTGAAATACTTGAATCTACAGTGATTCTAACAATATGAGATTCTTCTTGACCATCTATTTCAGCTATACGTTTCTTTTTATTTAAGAAATCTTGAGGACTAAGTATCTTACCCTCTTTCTTATCTGCTGTGTAGAATACCCCAGTATTTGATAGATAATCAGTTGGAAGGTTTCCTATTGATGGGTTAGCATCTGAGGTAGTTATAGTCTCTACTTTTATTAAGTCTTCATTAATATTCTGAAAATCTATTTGAGTTTGATCTACAGGATGAGTTTGCTCAAGAAACTGTTCAGAAGATACAATTTTGCCTTTCCTTGTTTTAATATTATTACTCCCAGTAGTCGTATAAATAACCCCCTTATGACTCATAAAGTCTGTAGGTAAAGCATGATCTTGATTTTGAAGTGTTGGAGTTATTGTTATTGTTTTAATGAGGCTTTCACCTACATCTTCAAAGGGGAGTTTCTTCCGCATCACCCAATCACTATCGCTTGTGAGTAATCTTGTTGGATACTCAGTACTTCCAGTTCCTATTATGGTTATTCCTGTAACTACTGATTGTGATTTATTGGAAAGAATATGTGTTCTATTCCCTGATGGGCTTAATAATGTGCCGTTCGATAAAACACTAGAGGATTTAAACTTAGATAATAAGTCACTTTGTTTTCCAGAGGTTCTAAATTCTTCTATTAACTCCCTCCATAGGTCATAACTACCTTGGTTTATGGATTCTGTAATTAATGCTGGAGGTACAAAGGCTGACCTAGATTTGCGTAAAACTGACCTTATAAAGGTGTGTAATCTACTTAACATAGATAATATTTTAGTGTGATATGCAAAGCTAGATCAGAAATTGCAAGACCCTCATTCTTGCGATAAATCACTCAGAATCACAACCTATACCTCTTCCGCTACTTCAGCCTCTTCTTCGATTGGCTTAAATGAACCATTATTGATATCAATTTGAACCTTACCATAAGCCTTTTCTAGCTTTTCTTGTAGCTTGTTCAAATCTCTTTGATGCTCCGCTGCTTGTCCAACGAATGCTTGTTTTTGCAATTCAAGTCCACCTATTTGACTAGATGCTTGATTGATCTTTCCTACCAATTCCTGTAGGTCTTTTAATTGTTCTTCGGTTATTTTATTTTCCATATTGATTGTTATTTAAACTTCATCCTCACCACCCCAAGGATTTGATTTTACTACTGTTGGTGGATTTTTTTGTGTTTCTATTCTTTTCTCTATGTGCTCCTTTATACTAGGTACATTTATCCTAGATTCAACCCATACTTTTACTTGGTCTTCTGTTAAATCAGTAAATGATGTAAATGAATCAGAGCTAGGTGCATTCATCTCTACTGCTCCATATGCATCTCCGTATAAATCTTCACCATTTACGGTTTCCTTACCTATATACATCCAGTGAATGATTTTAACCACATCTTGTAAGTCACCCTCTGTAGGTGCTGCATCCATGTTTTGAATTGATAGTTCGTATGTTATTGCCATTGTTTTATTGTTTTAATAATTCGACCTCTGCTTTGAGATCGGTAACTTGTTGTGATAATTCTTGTATTGCCTTTGTGAGAACTGAAATCATAGCTGATGGCATTATTGCTTTTGCACCATCAAAACCGTACACTGCTTCAGGAACAACTTCTTCTAATTCTTGAGCTATAAAACCAACTTGCTTTTCTTGAGGTAGAGTATGGTCTTTCCAATCGAATTTTCTTGGTTTTAAGTTATTTACAGCATCTATTCCGTAGCTATGATCTTCTATATTTTTCTTTAGTATTATATCAGAACTAGAACCTCCATGAAGAGTAACGTAACTATTTGTTGCAACAGTAACAGCTGTTGTATTACCCATAGTTATCTTAAATGTTCTACCACTAGAACTATGAGATGCACCACCATTAGTTGTACCTACCCTTGACCAAAGTCCTGTCATATTAGTTGCTGAACCCATTAATAAACTCGCTGAACTACTGTCCGTTCTATTAGCTTGTATATAACATGAACCACTATATCCTACATCTATAAACCTTGATCCTAGTCTACTGGTTATTGTACCTCCGTGTATATAAGCAGAGGTGTCATTTAGTTTAAGTTTACTACCTAAAACCTCAGTATAATCACCACTTGAAACTCTTAATTTCCAGTTACCTCCATTGTTTAAAAATCCAACATGATTACTACTATTAGCGTATACATAACCTCTAGTAGCATTGCTAGCGTATAAATTCAGTCCTACAGCAGCGGTACTTCCTGATCTTATATAAAATTTTGTAGTGTCTTGAGGATACAAGTGCCATCCTGTATTTGACCAATAATGACCGTTATTGTTGCTGTGATTTCTTACCCAATCAGTGTGGTACAAAGAGCCAGCTGCAGTAACTGATCCAATAGTGTGGAAGTTACCTCCAACTTCAAAACCACCAACGGTTTGTGCTGAAGTTGTATTGTAAAAGTGAAATCCTGTTGTACCTAATAATTGAGATGAAGTTCTTATGCCAACATACCATTGTGAACCGCTATTCCTGTAGTTCCACATGGCTTCTAAATTACCATTAGAGTATATCTGAGGATATTGATGAGCCCCAGTCTCATATAGTTGAAGTCCACTTCCAGCATTTCCATCACCTCCTGTTAAGGTTAAAGTACCACTCATTGTACCACCAGAGAGTGGTACAGCGTAAGAGCTGTAGTTACCACTACTCAAAATCA
>Ga0206126_10003928_pt1 | contig 14718 bp, 14 predicted proteins | sample Helgoland_Spring_5_FD_148621 | JGI IMG/M metagenome (GOLD analysis project Ga0206126, IMG submission 148621) | Pelagic subsurface seawater microbial communities from Kabeltonne, Helgoland, North Sea - Helgoland_Spring_Bloom_20160412_1 | ecosystem: Environmental > Aquatic > Marine > Epipelagic ...
GAGGTAAGTCATTGATACACAGAAATTTTATACTGTTTGAAGTGATGATTTGTTCCAAGGTGATCAAAGTATTTTCTAAACAGCCATCGCGTCCTTGGCCGCTATGGATATGTATGTGATCGGTTTCATTGCTTAAGATTACGTTTTGCTCGGAAATTTCTGCATGGTTGTACAAAGATTGTGGCAAAAATTGCTTAATGTCACGGAAGCGATAAGATATATTTTCAATAAATTCATTTTGATACTTAGCAAATAGTGCTGCCATTTTTGATCGGGTAAAAGGATGAACGACGTGAGCTGCAGCGAATATTTTAGAGGCCTCAAAACCTTCCATGGCAGCGGCATTCATTTGCATGTAATGGTTAAAATAGGCAGGGTCGCCTTTAACTTGGTGGTTGTGAACTAAGCTGCTATAATCTGACCAAGTACCTCTCAAAACTGGCTTATTGTTTAGAAAAACATCGCTAGGTTGCAATTTAGACGTTAAAAAAACATCGTCGTTAAAGTACATAAATTTTTCAGCTAATCCATCTATCTTCCAGAGTAGGCTCTCTATGGCTAGAGAGTTAAAAGTTGGTAGGAAATCAACATATTTATCAAAAATTTGTTTGTGAAAAGCGAAAGTTATTTTTTGTTGCAGGTCAATTGGCAGAGATTTAATGTCTGGTGTTTCGTCATCCACAACGATCCAGATGCGTCGGGTCCAGGGTGCAAAGTTATGGATTGATTGCAAACAAAATAGTATTTCATCGTTGCAGATCCATCTGTGAGGGTTTGTAGCATTTTCATGTAACGCACTCGCGCTTTGTGCCATAAATTTTTTGCGGCTAGCTGTATGCTGATGAGAACTGCCGTTGACCCACGTAATAACAGCATCAATATCGCTAGCCATCTATTTAAAGGCCTTTCTGGTCATAATTTTAATTAAAATAATTAACCTTTTAAAAAACACAACATTTTTAAAGTTCAAAAAATCTCGATTAATTTTTATTTGTAGGGCTTGGTAGCCAAACCTTTTAAAAGTCAACTGTCCTGGCCTGTGCATATGGATGCAACTAAACTTCATAAGTAGGTATTTATTATTGCTGTTTCAGCGATATATACTTTTGAAAATTGGATCAGGGCGATCGCTAATAGTTTTGTATTTCATTAACTTTTCAGTCATTCATCGCAATCTGCTCAGTGCTCAGTGCTCAGTTGCCAGGAGTTAAGGATTTTAGAATATACTTAACCTACCTTTATTTTTAACGTTGAAATATGTCATGTAGTTTTTTTAATTTTGAAAATTATGAGCACTTAATTCAAATTTGATCAAACGCATTTTCAAAACGTTTTAAATTTTTTGAGGTATAAGAAGAATAATCAAAATCAATTTCTGAGAAAATCTCCGCTGTCATTGACCACAGCGTTTCCCTCATCAAAGACACGCATTTCATAGTTTGATAGGGTTGCCAAAACTTTTCCGGATTATGATTGTAATATTGCTCAAGCATATGCAATTCTTGATCCTTTGACATCGAGTTGTTGCTAGCCAACCCAGCGAGATCGAATAGGGGGCTATTGTACCCGCCATATTCCCAATCAATTAACCAAAGTCGATTTCCGTCATCTAGTATGTTAGCAGCAAGCAAATCGTTATGTCCTACAACTAATTGAACTGGTCCAATGGCCGTTTCCAACTTTTCTAGATTTTGTTGCATTTGCGGGAGTATTGAACAATGAATAGAGTTATTTTTTTGTAAACGTTTTATGTATGTTCGATTTATTTGAAATGGCCAAAAAGTGAGAATAGGGGTTTCCAGAAAGTTTGCGGTGTATTCGTGTGTTTTTTTTATAAGTTTGATTATGCGCTCTAAATTTTCAGGTTTTCTAACAGCTTTTTCATCATAAGTTTTTGCTTGTATATATTGGAGAACTAGGACGCCTTCTTCATGATAATGGACCTTTGGGGATATATCAGCGGCCTCCGCTGCTTTACTCAGTTCCAGCTCATTCCAACGCATTATCCCATGCTCTGGAATATCAGTACCCATACGGACTACAAAACGTTGGCCGCCATCAGAAATACATAAATTAACATTAGTAATTCCACCGCTTAAGGGCTGTATGTCTTTTGGATTTTTAAAGCACGGCAATTGGCTTGCTTTGACAATAGCTTTTTCAATCATTTGCATATCATATCCAAGAATTTAACCAGAATTATAGTTAAATGCACTCACCACCATCAATGATTAGTGCGTGGCCAGTCATAAAAGAGGACATATCCGAAGCTAGAAAAACAATAGACTGTCCAACCTCTTCCGTACTGCCCCATCTGCCCATGGGGATGGTGTCTGAAACATATTTTTCAAGTTGATCGCGCCCCCCCATTTGCTTTTCAAAACCTGCATTGAAAGGGGTATCAATAAAGCCAGGGCAAAGTGCATTAAAACGAATATTTTCTTTTGCGTAATCTGCGGCCATTTGACGGGTCATTGCAACAACGGCATGCTTGGTTGTTGCATACGCGATCATTTCTCGATCATACTGTATTCCAGAATTGGATGCGGTGATAATAATACTACCCCCACCTTGTTTTCGCATGTGATGTACGACTGCGCGTGAGGCGATAAAGTGTGATCGGACATTTAGTTTCCAAGATAGGTCCATTCCTTCAATTGAAACTTCTTCAAGGTTTCCCTCAGTTTGATATCCCGCGTGAGAATGTAAAATATCGATATTGCCGAAGGTTTTAACCGTCTCATCAATAATTGCTTTTAAGGCTATGTCATCTAAAACGTCCAAGCCATAAGACGTTGCATTATGGCCCTTTGATATTATCTCGTCAGCCACATGTGTAGATTTCTTTGCATCTAAATCAGTAACTATGACCCGTGCGCCTTGCTGTGCCATCGCAATTGCTCCAGCACGACCAATTCCAGAGCCGCCTCCCGTAACAAACGCAATTTTATTTGCCAACAGAGGCATTTAATTTTGTGATCCTAATTGAGAATTAGTTTTCATTATTCTTCAGTCCTGACCTCAACCCTGACCGAAAAAAGATATGCTATCTTATTAATTAAGTCTATGGCTCAAATTTCTTTACAGGATCAAAACCAAAACTTTTACTGTACTTAGAAGTTGGTTATCGTTTCTTAATTAACTTATAACATTTGGAGGGCAAATTGACTTATAATATAAAATCAGCAGCTAATTTAACGCCAAATTCTCAAAGGTTTCTTGGTAAGTCAGTTTTGATTACTGGTGGTGCTGGAGGAATGGGTCTCGCGGCAACAAGGATGTTCGCGGCAGAAGGAGCGGAAGTATCTGTCCTTGACGTATCTCATGACGCTGGTCAGGCAATGATTCAGGATATGAGTGAGAAAGGTTATGATGTATTCTTTGAACAGGCAGACCTTTCTAAATCAAAAGAAATCAATGCAGGGATCGATGCTGTTCTCAGCAAACGTGGCCGTATCAATACTTTGTTTAATCAATAATAGTAAAACCATTTCACGAAATGACTGAAGAAGAATATGACTTTTTGATGGATGTGAATGTTAGATCAGCGTTTTTTGTTACAAAGCGCGTCGTCAATCACATGATGGAAAATGGTGGTGGATCAATTGTAATAACTGGATCTATCGCTTCAGAAAAAGCTTTTGTTTACGAAAGTCTCTATTGCATCACCAAATGTGCTACCCTCATGCTTTCTAACAGTATTGCAGCAGAATATCGAGAGTATGGGATCAGGTGTAATGCCGTTTGTCCTGGTTTCGTCAAAACAGCCCACGGTCTTAGAGAAATTAATGAACTTGATGGACTGGGTCAAGAATGGGAAGACGGTGACTTAGCTGCCACTCAAGTAAGAATATGTGAGCCTGAAGAGGTTGCTGCAGCTGCGCTTTTCCTCGCTTCAGATGAAGCCAGCTTCATTAATGGCACTGCATTGTATGTGGATAATGGTTGGAATTCAAGAGGTTAGTCAACTATTAAAGATGAATAAATAACATTTTTGACAATTTAATTCCTAAATGGTGAGTGATTTAAGTTGCTTTTCTCAAGGTAAAATGCTGGACTTAATTGTTAGTAGTTAAAAAAGGTCGGTTTAGTCAAATGCGTTACTACTAGGTAAAAAATTAGTCTGACCTATCGCAAGAAGATAAATTTATGCTTCAGTTAATTCTTAACGGGAGGAGTTTTTCTTCATTACCATTGTTTGGAGGTATATTTAATGAATCTTAATCTGAATTACTGTGCCAGCCTAGTAGCTGCTTCAGTGCTTTTTACCGCAACACCGTCATATGCAGGGAATGTTCCGGAATCTGATGACACAATTAAGATTATGACCGGAGATTGGACCTCCATCGGCCTTCAAGGTGAGATGATGCAACTCATTTTGCAAACTGTAGGCTATAATGCCGAGCTGGTGGTAGCCGATGATTCTGGTCGCTACCCTGGATTTGAAAATGGTGATTTACATATTTCCATGGAAACCTGGCAGACAACACAGCTCCAAAATTTGGAAAAATCTGTGGCGACTGGGAAAGTGTTGGACATGGGTGAAACAGGCCTCGCGGGTGTTGAGGACTGGTGGTATCCTTCATATATGAAAGACAGGTGTCCTGGTCTACCTAATTGGGAAGCTCTTAAAGGCTGTGCAGAAGTGTTTGCCACAGCCGACACTGCACCTAAAGGCCGTTACATCGGGGGACCAGTAAGTTGGGGAGATCATGATGAACGTATGGTTGCTGCATTAGATTTACCATTTGAAGTTATACATCCAGGAACTGACGCTGCGATGTTTGCGGAAATGAAGTCGGCATATGAGAGAGAAGCGCCTATTGTAATGTGGGTATGGCAACCGCACTGGCTTACTTCAGTGTACGACGGTGAGTATGTACAATTTCCAAAATTCGAGGTGGATTGTTTTGATGACGCTGCATGGGGACCAAACTCAGCAGACACTTATGACTGTGGAAAGCCTTATGGATGGATCAAGAAAATGGCGTGGGCAGGTGGTGAAGATGTTTGGCCTTGCGCATATGAAATAGTCCGAAACTACAACATGGATAATGATACTTTGGCAGCGTTGTTGAAGAAAGTAGATTTAGAGGGAATGTCTTCTACTGATGTAGCAACAGAATGGTTGATGGCTAACGATGACAAATGGAAAGAATGGGCATCGTGCGCAATGTAAATGACTAAAAATCATCAAAATTTTAATAATTTTACGCCGGCGGTTTCGTCGGCGTATTTACCTTATTGGCCAATAAAATGAAATTTAGAAGTGATGTTGTTTTACTTGAGCCCATGCGCCTGCTTTTGTGGGCTTTCTTTTTTACATTTGTTTTTTTCGTAATAAATATTGGTCCGGACTGGATGAGTAGCTTTCCTGAGGCTCTTATTTTTCCAGTAGCTGAAAAAGTTGGTTCAGGATTAAATTGGTTTGCGCGGGATGCCAAAATAGCCGGCGTACCGATGCAAGAAATTACACGTAGTGTGGCGTCCTTTTTCGATCTAATTATCGACGCAACTGTGGTAGTTTTATCCAAAGGAATATTCACCGGCCGTGGCTTGAATGTGTCTCAATTGGTTCCACCGTTGTCATGGATGTCAATTGGAGGATGTCTAGCAATAGTTTCGTACAGATTTGGCGGGCGTAATCTGATAGTAATCACATCAATTGCTGTCCTTTTTTTAGTTCTTTTTGGCCTATGGCAAAATGCCATGGTAACTTTGGCTAGTGTGCTTGTGAGTGTTCTGTTAGCCATGGCAATTGGACTCGCACTAGGCATTTGGTCATTTAAAAGTCAAAATGTTGAAAATGTGACGCGTGGCGTCATGAATGTGATGCAAACTGTCCCAATTTTTTCATATTTAGTTCCAACCCTATTATTATTCGGGTACGGACCTAGCGCAGCTCTTGTTGCAACTGTAATTTATGCTCTGCCGCCAATGGTTCATAATACTGTTTTAGCATTAAAATCTGTTCCAACTGAAACAACAGAATGTGGCGTCATGATAGGCTGTAGGCCACGACAACTCCTATGGCAGGTTCAGTTACCTGTTGCCCTTGGTAGGCTAGCCGTTGGTATGAATCAAACAATAATGATGACATTAAATATGGTTATAATTGCCTCAATGATAGGTGCCGGTGGACTTGGGTTTAATGTTTTACAGGCTTTAAGAAAGCTTGATATTGGTTCCGGGCTAGAGGCTGGTATGGGAATTGTTGCATTAGCTATTATCCTTGACCGAATAAGCCAAGCTGCAGCACAGCGCGCAGCGAACGGCAAACATTTGGAACCTGGTCAAAGGCCTCTGTGGCAATTGCTGGTTGTTTGGCTTATATTTTCTTCTGTAATAGCATTCATTTTTACACCTATGCAAACTTGGCCCGATGCATGGGAAATATCCACCGCCAGCTTTTGGAACGCTGCGGTAACCTGGGTTAATATGAATTTGTTTGATATTCTTGAGGGGGCACGTAACTTCGCACTTCTTGAAATTATGCGACCATTCAATCGTTTTTTGCAAAGTGCCCCATGGAGTTTGGTTGTAGCGTCTGTAGTGGCTTTAGCTTTTTATTTGGGGGGCTTTAAGCTTGCGGTTTATTGCGCGCTACTTATGTTTTTCATATTGCTCACCGGTTACTGGGCGCCAGCTATGGCCTCCGTGTATTTGATCACTATTTCTGTGCTGATGGCGGTTATGATTGGTTATCCTATAGGTTTTTGGCTTAGCTCACAGCCTCAGCTTAAAGATACTGCAAATTTCATTTTGGATACGATGCAAACTCTGCCAACTTTGGTTTATCTGTTACCTGCCGTTATGCTATTCAGAATTGGTGATGTTTCTGCCGTAATTGCTGTAATTTTATATGCTTTGGCACCTGCTGTGCGTTACGCGATGGTTGGTATGTCCCAGGTTTCACCAGCATTATTAGAGGCTGCTCAAATATCTGGTTGTACACGCTGGCAAACTTTAAAATGGATACGTTTTCCTGCTGCGCTTCCAACACTTTTAATTGGAGTTAATCAAACAATTATGATGGCATTTTCCATGTTAATAATTGCTGCGCTTGTGGGCACCAAAGATTTGGGACAGGAAGTGCTAATTGCATTGAACAGATCGCTTGTCGGCGAGGGACTCGTTGCTGGTTTTTGTGTGGCTTGCTTGGCCTTAATATCCGATGGGCTCCTTAAAGCTGCAGCATCAAAAGCTGAAGTGAGTACCATTAGAAAGATAAACTCATGAGTAAAAATTCGATAGAAAATGAGAGACCAGTAATAAGTTGTCTTAATGTCTGGAAAGTTTTTGGGGCTAATGCAACTGATTTTGAAAAAGAAAAATTGGATAATCTTAATGAGAACACTTTAACTGCAAAAAAATGGACTGCCGCAGTTTGTGACGTTTCGTTTGACATCGGCCGAGGGGAGGTATTCGTTATTATGGGCTTATCGGGCTCGGGCAAGTCTACGATGGTCCGATGTATGTCTCGCTTGATAGAACCTACTAGCGGAGACGTAAATATAGAAGGTGAAAATCTTCTATCAGTTTCAGATGAAAAGTTAATAGAAATCAGACGCCAAAAAATGGGTATGGTTTTCCAACACTTTGCTCTTTTACCCAATCGTGATGTTTTAGGAAACGTTGCTTTTCCGCTTCAAGTGCAAGGAATTTCAAGAAAGGAGCGTGAAGTAAGGGCTTATGAGATGATCTCATTAGTTGGTTTGGAAGGAAGAGAGAATTTCTTCCCGGCTGAATTGTCTGGAGGCCAACAGCAACGCGTTGGCATTGCACGAAGTCTCGCAAGTAATCCGTCAATATGGTTTTTAGACGAGCCTTTTTCGGCCTTAGATCCACTTATTAGGTCTGATCTCCAAGATGAGTTGTTAAGACTTCAAGCACAACTTAACAAAACTATCGTTTTTATTACTCATGACTTGGATGAAGCTATAAAAATTGCAGACAGAATAGCAATTATGGACCAAGGGCGCATAGTACAAATTGGTACGCCTGAAGATTTAATCATGAGGCCCGCAAATGAATATGTGGCGAGGTTTACCAAGGGAGTTCCAAAATCAAAGGTAGTCAAAGTGTCTACTATTATGAAACCTGTGGCTGGAAACCATGCAAAAACCTCCTCATTTTTGAATATAAACGACAGAGTAGCCGACGTTGCCGATATATTGACCAAGACGCAAGAAGCCATAGGTGTGCGAAATGATGGAGGCGATATTGTTGGCGTTGTGGATCGAGAAACATTTATTCGAATTTTGGCCGGAGCAGATATCAAATGACAGCTTTCCAGCAGGAGGGGCGGATTAAGGTCCAAGGTGGTAAGGTTTGGTATGGGGTTGTGGGATTTTTTGAGGGTAACCAACCACCTTTGATAGTAGTGCACGGTGGGCCGGGAATGAGCCATAACTATCTGTTGTCTTTAAAAGATGTTTCAAAAAACCGTGCTGTCATTTTTTACGATCAACTTGATGCTGGCAAATCAGATAAACCGGATGATCCTGACAACTGGAATCTACCAAGATTTTTAGATGAAATTAATTGTATTTGCGCTGAACTCTCAATTGAAAAATTTAATTTATTTGGCAATTCTTGGGGTGGAACAGTTGCTGCCGCATATGCTGCGCAAAAGCCCTTTGGATTAAATAAGTTGATCTTATCAAGCCCGCTAATCAAGACGTCCGTTTGGGTAGAAGATAATGAATTACATCGCAGTAATTTACCGATAGAAATTAAGATCATTATGGAAACATGCGAAAATAATGGTGACACCGGCAGCGAGGCATACATGAACGCTGTTGATCAGTTTAATAAAAAACACTTTTGCCGAGTTAATCCATGGCCTGATGGATTAGTGCAGACGATGAATTTGCTGAATGTCAATTGTTACCAGAAAATGTGGGGTCCAACAGAATTTATGTGTACTGGATTACTGAAAAACTATGATGGTAGTAAAGATTTATACAAAATTGAGGTTCCAACGCTAGTAACTTGCGGAAAGTTTGATGAAGCAACACCGCAAAGCACAGAAAAATTTTCAAAGATGATACCTAGAAGTGAATTTAAAGTTTTTCAAAAGTCATCGCACTTAGCATTTATTGAAGAACAAAATGCTTACATGTCGGCAATTAATAATTTTTTAAACTAATCAGTGACATCTATAAACATGTATATCATTGTTACCGAAGTACTTCAGAAATTTCAGTATACAATGTATTAAAAATTTAATTTACGATTAATTCCGCAAATATTAGTGCAGTGCTCCTATGCAGAGCTTGGCTATAAACAATAACTCAGCTTACGAGGATTGCAGATGGTTACTGAAAAGTCTTCCCAAATAATTATAGTTGGTGGCGGCATTATAGGCTGTTCAACCGCCTATCATCTTGCAAAGATCGGTTGCGAAGTACTTCTACTAGAAAAAGCAGCCCTAACTTCTGGTTCAACATGGCATGCAGCTGGCCTGGTCGGACAGTTGAGATCAAATGCTAACATTACTCAACTTTTAGGCTATTCTATAGAGCTTTATGACTCACTTGAAAGAGAGACAGGGCTTGCTACTGGCTGGAAGAAAAATGGTGGTCTACGGTTAGCCTGCAACGAAGAGCGTTGGACCGAGGTGAAGCGTCAGGCGACAACAGCGCATTCCTTTGGATTAGAAATGGAGCTCTTAACGCCAAAAGAAGCGAAAGACCTATGGCCACTAATGGAAATTAACGATCTGGTAGGGGCTGCTTTTTTGCCGACTGATGGCCAGGCGAATCCGTCGGATATAACTCAAGCATTAGCTCGTGGGGCGCGTAATAGCGGAGCAACGCTAGTTGAAAATTGCCCTGTAAACGAGATTATTATTGAAAATGATAAGGTAGTTGGCGTTCAAACTACAAACGGATTTATAGGATGTGAAAAGCTAGTTCTATGTTGTGGACAATGGACACGTAATCTGGCCGCAACTATTGGTGTTAGCGTACCTTTAGTTTCTGTTGAACATCAATACCTGATCACAGAACCGTTTGGTGTACCTTCAAATTTACCGACCCTTCGTGATCCCGATAGACTGACCTATTATAAAGAAGAGGTTGGGGGGCTTATAATGGGCGGATATGAGCAAAATGGCATACCTTGGGCTCAAAAAGGTATTCCTGAACATTTTGAGTTTCAGCTTTTAGAGTCCAATTTTGATCATTTCGAACAACTAGTAGATTTGGCGTTGCCGCGAGTGCCTAAATTGGAGGAGGTGGGTGTTAAACAACTTCTGAACGGGCCAGAAAGTTTTACACCGGATGGTAATTTCATTATTGGTGAAGCGCCGGAGATGGCAAATATTTTTGTTGGTGCTGGCTTTAATGCCTTTGGTATTGCTGCCGGTGGCGGGGCTGGAATGGCTCTTGCAGAGTGGGTAGCTATTGGTGCGCCTCCTTATGATTTATGGTCTGCGGACATTCGTCGTTTTGGTTCGCCTCATAAAGAGATCGATTGGGTGCGAACACGAACATTAGAGGCCTATGGTAAACATTATACTATGGCATGGCCGTCTGAAGAAAACCAAAGTGGTCGACCATGTCGCCGCTCGCCGCTCTATGAGGTCCTCAAAGATGATGGAGCAGTTTTTGGAGAAAAACTTGGTTGGGAGCGTCCTAATTGGTTTGCCGAGAAGGGTGAGGACGCTTTTGATGTTTATACTTTTGAACGACCTAACTGGCACACCGCCGTTGGTCGAGAACACAGGGCCGCTAGAGATGCTGCTGTCTTGTTCGATCAAACGTCATTTGCAAAATATAGTTTGACTGGTGATGACGCAGAAGCGGCATTGCAGTGGATAGCTTCTAACAGAGTAAGCAAACCTGTAGGGACAATAATATACACGCAAATGCTTAATGATAAGGGTGGCATAGAATGTGATTTAACGTGTGTCCGTAAAAGTGAGACGGAGTATTATATTGTTACGGGCACAGGTTACGCGACCCATGACTTTAATTGGATTGAACGTAATATACCTTCTGGACTGAATGTGGATCTGGTCGATGTAACCTCATCCTATGCAGTCCTTTCTCTCTTTGGCCCAGAGTCTCGTAACATCTTACAGATTATTTCTAAAAAAGATTTGAGTAACGAAAGTTTCCCGTTTGGGCATGCAAAGGAAATTGATGTCGCAGGGCACCCAGTTTTGGCTATGCGTGTTACTTATGTCGGTGAATTGGGATGGGAGTTACATTTTCCCAAAGAACATGCTTTAGAAATTTACAGCGCGATTCATGAAGTTGGTAAACCTCTGGGACTACGAAACGCAGGGTATCGTGCTATCGAAACATTGCGCCTGGAAAAGGGCTATCGCGCTTGGGCATCGGATATAGGTCCCGATCATACACCAGATGAAGCAGGCCTTGGCTGGGCTTTAAAAATGAAGTCAAATATATCGTTTAAAGGTAGATCTGCCGTAGCAGAACAGCGACAAAACGGCGTGAAGAAAATCATGGCAACCTTTACAACGGAGCCAACGGTTATTCTATCCGGTAGGGAAACAATTTATAGAAACGGAGAGCGTTGCGGGTGGTTGAGCTCTGCAGGTTATGGGTACACAATTCAAAAATCTATCGGTATGGGCTATGTGCGAAGTGATGATTTCATAGATGATGATTATGTATTGAACGGGTCTTATGAGTTGGAGGTGGCTACTATACGCGTTAAGGCGAATATTACCTTAGAGCCATTGTACGATCCTAAAATGGAAAAAGTTAGAGGCTGATAGTTTTTGTTATTTAAAGCAAAACTGACTGAAATTTAGACTTTGAAATTCAATTTTTAAGATTTTGATGAGTTAAATTGGGAATATCAGAGTTCTTAATTGTGATAAGCCCAACTTTGTCTCTGATGATATTTATTAATTGGGAGATTTAATCTCCATATTTCCAGTCTTACCTTATGATTTTAAATTTTGGCGTAAATTCTAAAATATTTGGCATAAAATCCAAAATCTATTTTATTTGATATGATACTTTCTTTTGCAGTGTGAACAATATTGCTTGCTTATAAATGGAGAAGGATAATGAAACAGATATTGATACCACTTGTCAGCCTTAGTGCGTTAGTTGCTTGTGACATGAATGGTGATGCTGGTACTGAAGGCTCAGGTTTATGGAGCATTCGATACAAAAGTGCTGAGGAACAAATCACCTATTTTACTCTTAAGTGCGAAAAATATGGCTATGAGCAAAATACTGACGCGATGCGTGACTGTGTTGCAGATGAAATGCGTAACATCGATTAAGTCTTTTAATATAGCGGGTGAAAAATATATGAATATCACCCGCTATATTGTCAGGCTGTATAGTATGAAATCAGTTTTTTTATTATACTTGTCGTACAGAGATCTAGCAGTGTAGTTGGATTCTTGCGTCAGCCAACGGACGCCAGAAAGATTACGAGAACGGGCAAAGTCTAACACCTGATCTATCAGTGCTTTTCCAACACCTAACCCACGACTGTCGGGTGAAACGTAAAGATCGCTGAGATAACAAACCGTATTGCCGCTCAAGGATCGATGCATCAACTGATACTGTGTAAACCCTAAAGTATTTCCACTTTTATCCAGTGCTATATCGCACCAAAAATTATTATTTAAGTCAAAAATCCAATTCCAAACTTCATCTAATTTTTCATCCTTGACTGACGTTTTATAAAATTCTGCATAAGCCTGAAACATACGTTCCCAAACAGATCGATCTTTTGTTTCAAGGGGGCGGATAGTTAGCTTCATTTGTATAGCCTTTAGTTTAGCTCGCAAACAATCACGGCAAAAAACTTGCGTATTCACTTTTTATTAGGTGAATATTAATCAAGTGAGATCTGAATTGAATTACTTTTTAAAAACTGAAGAGTGAGAATGAAGCAAAAGCAATAACGCCAATGCCCATGGTCACGATGACATGGTTCGTTAGCATCGCTGCCAGCAGCGCTATCGACGCTGCACACCAAGTTTCCGCAGGTTGTCCCATCAAGGAGGCCGCAACTAGACTAACAATAATTAGTCCAGGCAGTTCATCTAATATCCATGAGAACTGGGAAGATCTGATCCTATCACCAGCTAACAAACCAAGAAATCTTATAAAAAAAGCAGCGATGGAAAGTGTTAGGATTAAGATCCAGTATTCATTTGGCATTCTTATCGCCTTTTTTAATAATCAAAAAATTGGAAGCAATTAAACCACATAGAGCGCCAGCTACTATGGCATATGCCTTAGGTAATCCCAGCCATATGACTGCGGTTGTGGCTACAAATGCGATAAACCAAGGAACAATATTAGAGTTTCCTCGCCATAGACCTCGCGCCATAGCGATGAATGCAGCAGTAAACGCAAAACTAAGCCCGAACTGCTGCAGATTAGGTATTCCAGCACCAACTAGAGCACCTCCTGCTGTAGAAGCTGTCCAAACACTTATGATTACTAGGCCTGATCCAATTAAAAACGATGCGCCAATCTCATTTGATTTTGCCCTTTCAGACATTGTGAGTGCCCAATTTTCATCCCCTGTAATATGTATAGTAAGTAATTTCAGTCCGATAGACATACCGGCTAACACCTCAGATAATGAGGCTATGATCCCTATATACCGGAGGTTGAGTGCTGCGCCTGCAAGTGCTGCTCCCAATATGGCTGATGAATTCGAAAATTGTTCAACTGCTACGATTTGGGACGACCCGGCATGAACGGCAGCGCTCATAAGGCCAACGCCCCACCAGGGAAATCCAATTTGAGCAGCTAAGAGACCAAAGGCGAATCCGTAGATTGCCACGCCTATGGCCAGTGGTAGTATTGCAACGGCACCTTTTTTCATGATTAGGCGAGTAGGCTATTACAGAGAAAATTGGAACCATAATTCAAATCGAGCGATAATGCTGAATTTGTTAGCCTCGACTGCCTTTACGGCCATCTCTCGTCGCCAAGATGGCCTTAGTGCTTTTTTCTATGGGCCCCTTTCAGTAAGTCATTCTGCATGCTCATCTCACCATACATCCACTTAAGACGGCGGTTTTCTTCCGCCATCGCCTTCATCTGCGATACCATCGACGCGTCCATGCCGCCAAACTTTGCACGCCATTTGTAAAAGCTCGCACTGCTCATCCCATGTTCACGGCAAAGCTCAGAAACCGGCACACCGCTTTCCGCCTGCTTCAAAATACCCATGATCTGCGCGTCGCTAATTGTCCATTCTTCATCAAAAATCTCCTCAGATATCTTCCCAAGAAAATTCTACTTTTGAACACCACTAATTTTAGGGAGGATTATCGTCATTCGGTAAGCTTTGTATTAGATTTGTAAAATCTCTCATTTAAAAAGTCGTCTCGTGCGCTGAAGGCCCAGATATTCACTAACGTATTCGTGACTTGCTTTTCGCTATCATAATATATGAAATATATGACATATATGAAATCTTCAAAAGTTAAATAACATCGCCTTCACAGAGCCTAAGTAGGATAGCACCTAACTAATCTATTAACCAATCTATCTCGGACTTACCGAGTCTCAAATACTGAGTCTATTATTTTGGCAGTAATTGAACAATTTTTGGCACATTTTGAACAGTTTGTTTTTTTTATTGATTTATAAAAAAGCAGTAATTGAAATCAATGAAAAGGGTAACTAGCAAATTTCAGTTTTGATGAAATTCTTATGCGCTTAAATATTTTGAGCCTAGAATGATAAAAACAAAAGA
>Ga0206126_10003930_pt1 | contig 14715 bp, 18 predicted proteins | sample Helgoland_Spring_5_FD_148621 | JGI IMG/M metagenome (GOLD analysis project Ga0206126, IMG submission 148621) | Pelagic subsurface seawater microbial communities from Kabeltonne, Helgoland, North Sea - Helgoland_Spring_Bloom_20160412_1 | ecosystem: Environmental > Aquatic > Marine > Epipelagic ...
AACAATACATCTAACAACAATACATCTAACAACAATACATCTAACAACAATACATCTAACAACAATACATCTAACAACAATACATCTAACAACAATACATCTAACAACAATACATCTAACAACAATATGCCTATACCAGTATTAGCGAATTTTAGTAAATTTTAGTAAATTTTAGTAAATTTGGTCATTAGTACATTTTTTATCAATTTGTAAAGTATCACATATTCTTGTTTCTGGAACGATTTTAAGAATACATTTTGATTTTATACCATTAAAGGGTTTGATACATCCATTTTCTTCTTTTTTTTTTGTTTTAATAATTTTAGTATTACATTTTGCTCTAAAATTTTCATATCTATCTCTTACAATATCATATGTTAATCCAGATTTTTTATTTAACATAGTGTTAATATGTTCATGTAAGTCATAGATATATTTTGAAAACATATATCTGTTTTTTAAATTTTTATTTCTTAAAGGGAGTGTTTTAAAGTTCCTATGTAGATTAACTCTACATCCTCTACAAGGTATAACATTTTTTAAATTTAATATAAATGATTTGTAATTTTTTTTATCATTATCGCTTGGATTATTTGGATAATTAAATGACATCGTATGTAAGTAATGCCATAACGCAGGTCCCCAAATACATGTTAACATACCGTCTTTACTTGAATACATATCTTTTTTAAATCTATTTTTTTTTGTTTTATTATTATTCATTTATAATTTATAAACAGAAATTTATAAACAGAAATTTATAATTGAAAATTATAATTATATTTAGAAAAATTCAATTTCAAATTAGTATTATTAGTATTATTAGTATTATTAGTATTATTAGTATTATTAGTATTATTAGTATTATTAGTATTATTTATTATATTAATAATATCAATATAATAATCTTCGTCATTATAATATTTTTCTCTTAAAATTTCAACATATTTTCCGTTTTTATTTCTAAATAACATTTAAATATAAATAATGAGTTATATTTAAATAATGAGTTATATTTAAATAATGAGTTATATATAAATAATGAGTTATATTTAAATAATGAGTTATATTTAAATAATGAGTTATATATAAATAATGAGTTATATTTAAATAATGAGTTATATTTAAATGTTATATTATTCGTTTATAATTATTCATAATTATTCTAATATTAATATATATGTATTTAAATAATAAATTAAACGATATAATGAATTATATATTAAAAAATAAGAAACATGTTGCTATATTATTAGGATTAATAGTTTTATTTACTTTAATAGGAGTTTATGTATATAAAAAAAATATATTAAGTAAGGTAACCCCAAGTTATGTAAATAATAAAGAGTTTGTAGTTTCTGATGTTGAAGGAAATAAAAACGTGGATTTATACTATTTTTATACGAATTGGTGTCCTCACTGTAAGAATGCGTCGCCAGTATGGAATGAATTTAAAAAAGAGATAGGAGATAAATACAATGATGTAAATATAAATTATATAGAAGTTGATTGCGATAAGGATGTAGATATTGCTGAAAAATATAATGTAACATCATACCCTACAATAAAATTAGAATATAATAATAAAATAGTGGATTATGACGCAAAACCAAATAAAGACACGCTGAAAGAATTTTTGGCAACATCTTTATAATTAATTATCAAAATTATGGTAAGATAAAAATAAATCTGATTGGTTAATACCTTTATTAATAGTATTAATTCTAATATTTCTGTCAACAAGAATATCAAACCAAGAATTTAAATTATTAAATTCTTCAATCTGGCAAATCATTACGTTTTCAAGATTTTCTTGTTTATCTTCAGTATCGGAACTTAAAACAATTTTTTCTGTTAAATTTAATAAATAGTCATACGGAGATGAATTTATAGTAGTTATTTTAGTTTTATTAACCCATTTATTCTTAAAAGCAAGAATTTCATTTTTATCACATTTATTATTAAATAAACAATTATTAATCGGTAAATTATTTAATATACCTCCATCTATAAAACATCCATCATTATAAAATACTGGTTTGAATAAAATAGGATATGCCATAGTCATCGATAATGCAGTAATAACTTTCAAATCAGGGTGTGTTTTAAAAGATAAATCTATTTTTTCTAATTTATTTTTATTTATATTAGTTGTATAAATATGAATATCTATTTTATTATAATTATATAATTCTAAAAGAGTAATATTTTTATCTAAACCTTTTGCAGTTAGAAGGGGGGAAACGAAATCATCTATTTCATTTTCACCACAAATACCTTTTTCATTATAAAAATCAAATATATTTTTAATATATTTTGAAACAACCTTCTCCCAAGGTCTTTTTATAATATAATCATCTAATAATCCCCATTCATGTTTTAATGAAATTAAAACAGAAATTAATCCTCCAACAGAACAACCATAAATGCTTTGAATATTATTAATATTCCAAAATTTTTTAATAGATAAATTTTTAATAGCTCCATAAACATACATACCAGATGGACCGCCACCACTAATTACAAGATGCTTTATAGTCATTTATATAAATAAAATCGTTGTTTTTAATAAGTTTTTTTCTTTTTTAATTTTAAATGGATACTATATTTACATTAAATAATGATGAAAATCTAAGCACAAATATAAATATGGATGAACTATACGAAAAACAAAAAGAACGAAATTTATATACTTTATCAATATACAATAAAATATTAAATAGGATACATTATAAGATTAAACTAACATCAAGACAATATAATAATAATCAATTTGTTTGGTATATAATCCCAGATGTAATTTTAGGTATTCCAAAATACGATGTATCAGAATGTACATCTTATTTAATTAATTCTCTTAATAATAACGGATTTAAAGTTAAATATATATATCCAAATTTATTAATAATATCTTGGGAGCACTGGGTTCCATCATATGTAAGAGATGAAGTTAATAAAAAAACAGGTGTTAAATTAGATAATAATGGAAACATTATTAAAGAAGAAAATAAAGAAGAAACTAATAAGAAAAGTAAATATTTAATAAAGGAAGAAATCATAAAAGAAAATGATTATAAAAAAATAAATTCGTATAAACCGTTGGGTATTTATAATAAAGATTTATACAAAGATATAAATATAAATTAAATATTTTGATTAGAATTTAATAACTCAATATTTTTTTTAATATTCTCAATTTTTTTATAATTTGTATCTAATTTAATATTTTCAATAATTGTGTCATAAATTAATATACCTTTATTATAATACTTATCATAATTCGCATAGATATCCATTATTATATTTTTAGTGTGAATAATGAGAACATTTAATTTATCGATATTTAAATTATTATTAATAGTTATTTCACTATCTTTAATCATAAAGATATTATTAATAATATTAATTAATTTAACTTGTTTTTCTTGTATATTTTGTTTCATATTCTTAATATTATCGATATATTGAGAAAATAATTTATTTTTATTATTTTTAGCATAGATTTTTTTATACATTTCACTAGTATTAGAAAAATTATTTAAATTTAATAATGATATATCTTTAAAAGAATTAATTTCAATATTACTTTTTTTATTATGAATGATTGTATACAAATTATTTAAATCATTTTTATATATTTTTTTCATATCATTAGACATGTTATTAAACTCTTCTTTTTCATAATCATAAACATCAAAATATGATTTTTCTAAATCATTAAATAAATCATGATCGTATATAATTTTTGAATTACAATAAACGACATCATCATCATCAAAAATATCAATATATAAATTTTTTAAATCATCAAATAAGAAATTTTCTAATATAAATTTTAAATCATAAAAATTTTTATTTTTATTTTTATTAAAAAAACATGAATTCATTATAACTATAGAATTAAATATGTTAAGTATTTTAATATAATATTTTGATATTTCAATAGATAAATTATTATTATTTTGATTTGTGTTAATCTTTAATTCTTTTGACAATTTATGTATATTATCGTTATTTAAATATTTTTTAATATTTTTAGAAGTTAATTTAAGTAATTTATTATAATAATTAACATTTTTAATATTAATAATATCTTTAAATGATTGTGATAAAATAAGATTAGTAGCAATTAAATTAATATTTTTAGTTAAATCATTATTATTATATTTAATATTATTTCCCATTTATAATAATATTAAATATAATAAAAAATTGATTTAAATATTAATAATATTAATAGTTAATATTTAAATAATATTAATAATGAAATCAAAGACAAAGAAAAATTCTAATAATAATATTAATAAAAAGAAATTATGGAATAGTTTCGATAAAAGTATAAATAATAAAAAAATACTAGAATGTATTTATCGTAAATCAGGTGAAAGAAATAATTGTGAGATTTGTAACTCTATATTATTAATTTCAGATATAGGATATTTAGTATGTACTGATAAATCTTGTGGAATTATATATAAAGATACTATTGATCAATCACAAGAATGGCGTTTTTATGGTGCGGATGATAATAAACGTGGCGATAATCCAACTAGATGTGGTATGCCTATTAATCCATTATTATTAGAATCGTCTTTTGGTTGTAAAGTAATATGTAAATCAAGAACCACATACGAAATGAGAAAAATAAAAAGATATACAGAATGGCAATCTATGCCTTATAAAGAAAAATCTCAGTACGACGAATTTCAAAGAATTACTATATTGGCAAAACATGGTGGTATTCCTAGATTAATTATTGATGACGCAATTAGATATCATAAAAAAATTTCAGAAGCAAAATCATTTAGAGGTCTAAATAGAGATGGTATTATTGCGGCATCTATATATGTATCTTCAAAAATAAACAATTATCCAAGAACATCAAAGGAAATCGCAACCATTTTTAATCTTGATAATACAAGTGCAACACGTGGTTGTAAAAACGCAATGTCCATTATAAATAATTTAGAACATTCCATGAATAATAATGAAAAAACAAATTTGTGTAATATTACACCTTTAACATTCATAGATAGATATTGTAGTAGATTAAACATAAATACTGAACTAACAAAAGTATGTAAATTTATTGCGATTAGAATACAAAAAAATGGATTAATACCAGAAAATACACCACATTCAATCGCAGCTGGAATAATTTATTTTGTATCAAATAAATGTAATATAAATGTTACAAAAAAAGAAGTAAATAATATTAGCGAGATTAGTGAAGTTACCATTAATAAATGTTATAAAAAATTAGATACAATGAAAGAACATTTGATACCGAAAAAAATATATGATAAATATAATTAAATATAATTATAATATATTATATAAATAATGATACCAAATAAAATATTCATAGTTCCATATAGAAATAAACCATATTTTAAATCAAAATTTATTGAACAAATGAAAATAATTATGGAGGATTATAATGATTACGAAATATTTTTTTCACATCAATGTGATAATAGACCTTTTAATCGTGGCGCAGTTAAAAATATTGGATTTATTTCTATGAAAAATAAATATCCAAATGATTATAAAAATATTACCTTTATCTTTAATGATGTTGATACATTTCCAAGAGATAAAAATGTAATAAAAAATTATAAAACAACAAAAGGAATTGTTAAACATTTTTATGGATTTACATTTGCTCTTGGTGGTTTTTTTTCTATATTAGGTTCGGATTTTGAAAAAACTAAAGGATTTAGTAATTTCTGGGGTTGGGGGTTGGAAGATAATATTATGAATGATCGATGTTTATCAAGTGGATTAAAAATTGATAGAAGTAATTTTTATAAAATTTATGATAAACATATTATTCATGGGACTGATTCAAATGTAAGGTTGATATCTTTAAGAGATAGTGTTGTCTATAAATACGAAGATCCTGATGATATGTTTTCATTAAGGGATATTAAATACATAATTAATGATAATTTAATTAATATTAAGTATTTTAAATGTAGAATGGAAGAAACAGCACAAAAATATAGAAAATATAAAATAAGTAATAATAAAAAATTTATAGTTCCAAGAGGTTATAGTAGAAGAATATGGGATATGAGGTTATAGTAGAAGAATATGGGATATGAGTTTACTTCCAAAAAAATAATATATAATATACATAATTTAATATTTAAATGTTATATTTTATCAATTATTAAATGAATATAAATCATAGTGTATCAGGTTTATTTTATAATATGTATAATTGGTTAAATACTGAAAATCCTATTTTTAATAATAGGATACCATACTTATTTAAAGATACTAATATGTATATTAGTTCAAAAACTTTATTATGTGATAAAATAGAAGAAAAAAAAGAAAATATATATTTGTTTCAGCAATTTTATGTAGATAAAAACGCGAATAGACACAAAGAAAACCAAACAACGTTGTATATAAATGTTAATAATAAACAAATAAGTAAAATTTTTTTATTAAATGAAAGAATATATACACACGCAGAACTGGGTATTACATCTAATAAAATACAACAAGTAAATATAAATACTAGACTTAAATATAGCGATGTTTTTAATTATATTTATGAAAATAAAATTAAAGGATATATTTTATTATGTAATTCAGATATATTTTATGATAATACACTTGAATCTATATATAGAACAAATTTAGTTAATAATAAAAAAGTTTTCTGTCAATTAAGACATGAGTATATAAATAATACAAGATTATCAGATTCTAAATTATTTGACCAAATTAGACCTAATAGTCAAGACGCATGGATTTGGCATTCATCATTAAAATTAAATGTTAAACAAATAAAATTAATTAATTTTCACTTAGGTATTCCTGGTTGTGATAATAAAATTATATACTTATTAAATTTATTTGGTATTAAGTGTCATAACGAACCTAAACTTTTAAAAATATTTCATTTACATAATTCTAATATAAGAAATTATAATAATAAAACAAAAAGTATTGAACCAATATATACATTAATATTTCCTTTATTAGAAGATAAAGAAAACATATATTCAAAATTCAATATTATAAAACAAAATAATAATTTATTTAATTATATTGAAAATAAATTAAAAAATAATAAACAATTCATATTACCTAAAATACAATATATAGAAAATGATTTTGTAATGTATGCTTTTTTATATAAAAAAAAACTTGAAAAATATGATAATAATAATTTCCTTAAATTACAAAAATATATGAATAAAACTTATGGAATTAATATTTTAAATCTAGATATAGCGTATAAATACGCCGATAAGTATTTGTCCGCATTCACGAAGTGTGATACTTATTTTTGGTATTCTCCTATGTCTAATTATGGAAAAATCCATGATAAATCTAATAAATTTATTGAGAATAATTTTAAAAAAAATAAGGTTGATATGTCAATACTAGAAATATATAATAATATATATAATAATCCATGGACACTCGCATTAAAAGGTAAAAGAATTTTAATTATATCTAATAATAATATCATAATTAAAAAACAAATTAATTTAAGAAAACAAATTTATGGTATTGATTTATTTCCAAATTGTAAATTTATATTTTTAGATACACCTGATAATACTAATTCATTTAAATTTAATATTCTTTTAAATATTAAAGATGATTTTGATATAGCGTTGTGTGGAACAAATTGTTACGATAATATAATATGTTCTTATCTATTGGATATTGGTAAATCTTCAATTTCTGTTGGTAATAATCTATTAGAATTATATTTTGGTATATATTCACAAAAATGGGTTAGAACAAGAAATGATGTATTTAATTTGTTTATGAATAAAAACTGGGTTCAAAAAGAATAAATAATATCTTAACCGACTATTGGATTGTTAAAAATAGTTGGGGAGAATCTTGGGGCGACGATGGTTATATTTATATGTCAAGAAATCGAGATAATAACTGTGGAATCGCTACACAGCCGTCTTATCCGATTGTTTAAATTATACATCTATATCAATATGTTCGTCACCAAACTAAGTATTTGTTTTTGTAAATTATAAGTATTGACATTATTAAAATAACAGAAAAATAAAAGACGGCACCACTGCTCTTTGAAAATTGCGACATATCACATTTATAAATAGATTGAATGGTTTTTATCATAACAAAATAAAATAGTGGAATTCGTGATAAAGTTAAAAGATATAATGAATTATGTCTTAGGTTACTGTGAAACGTATTTATAAAATATAATAAAGAAACGCACCAAATAGAATAAAAGAAGGCAAATATATAACCGTAATTATAAAAAAATGATATTTTACATTTCCATATAGGAAACATACCTAATGTACCTAAATAAATTATTAAAAACATTTTCCATAGTATTTGAAATGTTAATTTTTTATACGTTATAAAATAATACCAAATTAAATAAATATATATGAAATATACCACTAATTCAATTATCATTATATTATTATTAGATTATTATACAATATAATATATTATGCAGGAAGCTAATATATTATTTACAATCCATTTTATTTGCTATTGGTTATTTTATATGATATTGATTCATTGATAATACTAAGTAATTCAGTAAAAATAGTTTGAAAAATCAAATATTATGCACATTACCATTTATTTTTATATTTCACATCGACTCATGCATACAAAATTATTGTGGAATTTTGGGGTCTTTTGTAGTTGGAATTATATTATCTCAATACTATGGATTTATTTTTAATATATATGTATTATATTTATGGAGTGCTATTGCAACTATAAGTGTATGTATTAGTCATAGTAATTCTAAATGTTATTTGGATAATGGTGTCCAGTTGCTTCATCATAAATTATTAAAATGTAATTTGGGGACGGGTTTATATATTATAGACAGGGTTTGTAACTCGCATGAATCATAAAACAAATTCCAAATTGGTTAAATTGTGATTTTTATTTTTATATATTACAACATCCGCTCTATAGCGGTATGGTCTAATAAATTCTTCAAGATTCCTTTTATTGTATTTAGTCCAAATTTGATTGGAAATTTTGCGGAAATCGGATACAGATTTATTTGTCAATTTTTTTCTTGTCTTATTTTTTTTCCACACCTTTCTTTTTGCAAACAGTCTTTTATAAAACAATTTTCGCAGTATTTTCTCTCCAACATAAAAATAAATAGAGTAATCCAAATAATCAGATGTATAATAAATTTAACATATCTAGAATAAATCATTCATATCAAAACAACTATCATCTTTTTCTTTATTAGCAAGAGCATATTCACCTACTTTTTTTTCAAAGAAGTTCGTCTTACCTTGTAAACTTATAAGTTCCATAAAATCGAATGGATTATTGGTATTATATATTTTACTTATACCAAATTGAAGACAAAGTCGATCGGCAACGAATTCAATATACTTCTTCATTAATTCTGAGTTCATTCCAATTAACCTACAAGGTAAAGCTTCACAAATGAATTCCTTTTCAATACTAACAGATTCACTAATAATATTTTTAATTTCTTCTTCTTCAAGTTTATTATTTAATTTGCTATATAATAAAATTGCGAATTCTGTATGCAATGCTTCATCTCTTGATATCAATTCATTCGAAAATGTTAGACCAGGCATTTTACCTCTTTTTTTTAACCAATATATTGAACAAAAAGCACCAGAAAAAAATATTCCCTCAACACACGCAAAAGCAACTAATCTTGTTGCGAATGTAGATTTTTCATCGTGTATCCATTTAATTGCCCAATCAGCTTTTCTTCTAATACAATTGAAATTTTTCATAGATTCGAAAAGTATTTTTTTTTTTTGATAATCTTTAACATAAGTATCAATAAGTAAACTATACATTTCACTATGAATATTTTCCATAGCTATTTGAAAACCATAAAAAGCTCTAGCTTCACTTAATTGAACCTCATTCATAAATCTCACGCCTAGATTTTCAAGAACTATTCCATCACTGGCGGCAAAAAATGCTAAAATCATAGATATAAAATGTTTTTCATCATGTGTTAATGTTTTCCAACTTTGTATGTCTTTAGATAAATCTACTTCTTCTGTTCTCCAAAAACAATCAATTTGTTTTTTATACATTTTCCATATATCATGATCTTTAATTGGAAACATAACATAACGATTTTCATCTTCTTCTAAAATATGGTCCATCCTAAATAATAATATAATATATATATTATATTATTATATTTATATATTTATATTATTATATATAAACATTTTATATATAAGTATTTAAATAATGAATATATATAAAAAAGATAAATATTTAACCAATTCATACAAATTATTGAAAAAAATAAATAATAATATTGAAAATAATAGAATACATGTTGAAAATAAAATAAAAGATAATAAATTATTAAAATGTATAATTAAAGATTATGATTTAATAAAAAATGAAAATGAAAATGAAAATGAAAATTTATTAAAATCTTTAAATTTAATTAAAAAACATATTAATAGTTTATTATTACAAGATAATAAATTAAATAAATTAAATTTAATTAAAGATGATAAAATAATAGATAAAATAATTGGAAAATATACATGAAATATACATAAAATATATAATTATTAACATTTCCATCTATTTCCACAATCGATACAATTCACAAATGTTGTCATTGGTTCGTCAGCACTTCTTGTTTGTAGTTGATAATAACTACATTTTTTTGATCTACATTTTCTACAAGTAAAATGATCTGTAGAAGCTTCTATTTTTGGTTCATATAAATTTAATTCTTTCTGATTTTTATATTTAATTATTTTTTCCCATTTATTTGGCATTAACTCTTGATGTGTCATAAATGCTACTTCATGAATTCTTATTTCTTTATTCTCTATTTTATTTAAAATATACTCATTTTCTAAATTATTCAAGACCGATCTTAATTTATCTGTGTATATATGAACAAAATGTTTATTATTCCATTTTTTTATTATATTTTTATTTTTACATTGTATTATAGTATAATTATAAATACCCTTTTCTAAATTTTCGGCATAATTATTATTGTTAATAATATTATCAATTGAATTTCTAATATTATTACGAAATTCAATTGAATTGTTAACAATACGCATAATTTATATCTTTACTATATTAAAAGTATATATATTTATATTATTTCAATTTTATATTATTCATCTGAATAATAATAAATATCTTCTTCTAATTCTGATATATTGTTTTCATTATAATTGTCATCTTCACTATCAATATCTTCAACCAAAAAATCATCTTTTAAATATCCTGTTTTAGTCATCATATTTATTGATACATCTTGAAGTTCATCACTTTCACTATTATTACTATTTATATCTTCGAAACCTCCAAATAGATTTTCATAAATTTGTTCCCATTCTACAATTGATAAATTCATTATAGAACCATATTTATTCAATTTTATTAATACACAAGAACCATAATAAATATCTTTATCAATAGGTTGTGGAAATTCATATTTATTTAATTGATTACATCTTCCATTGTTTTTTGACCATAACTGAACCATACATTTTTCTCCATTTAAACATACATCCCAGGATATTCTTTTATCAAAATCTGTATTTTTTTTAAAATTACAATATTTATATATATTATCAAAATTAAATTTTTTTACATTTTTTTCAATAACATCACCCTTCTTATTAATTAAAATAATTTTATTCATATTTATGATAGTTTAACTATTATAAATATATAATAAAAGGTTTAAATGGTTTATTATGTATTTATAATAGTTAAACTATCATAAATATTAATTAATGAAAGTATATATTGAAAATATAAATTTTGATAATATTGATAAATTAAAAATAAATAATTTATTAGAAAAAAATGAAATTAAGGAATATATTATTACAAGTAACGGATTTTTTATTAATAAAAATAATAAATTAATTAAATTAAAAATAATTGACGATAAAATAAAAAAAGATAAAATAAATGATTTAAATATTTTAATTGATAAAAGTTATTTTGTAGAAGATGATACACATTATCAAGTATTGCCTAATTATTATATTAAAAATATTAATATTTTTATATATAAATTAAGAAAACAATCAAAATTAAATTTAAATATTGAAGAATTTAATAATACTATTGTAGACATATATTTTTATATAGATAATAATGATAATATTAAAAATTACAAAGATGATTTAATTTCGTTTTTATCATTATTAAATTTATATTAGAAATATATAATATGATTATATGGGTTATGAAATGGGTTGTTATATCACTTATTCTAATAATATTATTACATTACTTATATATTTTTTTTAAAGATACATTAACAACACCTAAAATAAAAGATTTAGTTAATAAACCAAATGAAAAATATAAAGATATTTTTAAGAATTGTAATTCTAAAAATATGGAAAATAAAGAAGGCAATATGGAAAATAAAGAAGGCAATATGGAAAATAAAGAAGGCAATATGGAAAATAAAAAAGGCAATATGGAAAATAAAAAAGGCAATATGGAAAATGAACTAAATGATTTCTTTAATGAAATAAACGATGATAATAAAAACGATGATAATAAAAACGATGATAATAAAAACGATGATAATAAAAACGATGATAATAAAAATTATGATAATTATACTGTTAATGATATATTCAGCAATTCATTTACAAATATAAATTAAGTTAAAGATTACTTGTTATTAATAAATATAATTAATTATGTTTATTAATAATTTTAATAATATTATTAATAAATTACCTAATATTAAATTTTTATATGATAAAATTATACAGAACCACATATATGTTGACGCGGATTATTATACTATTATACCAAAAGGTATAAAAAGTATAATTTGGTTTACATATTATAATAATAAAAATGTATGTTTTATTTGTAATTTAGATAATAAAAAAAATATTACGAATATATATATTGAAAAAGGTTGTTTTGTAAATGAATTATCTTACGGAACTATTATATACGGAACTTCTTTAAAAATTAATAATAATAAATATTTTTGTTGTGAAAATATTCATTATTATAAAGGTAACAATGTTGAAATGTTAAATTATAAAGATAAACTTAATATATTTTTAAATATATTTAAAAACGACACAAAAAATATTAATATAAATAACTTTTTAAAATTAACATTACCGATTATTAATAATAATTACTATGAAACAATTAGTATTATTAAAAAATTACCTTATAAAGTTTATTCTATTAATTTAAATAAAAAAAATAGAAACATTTCAATTGGTCGTATTATTATATTTAATAATAATTCTTTTAGAAAAGAAGCAATATTTATTGTTAAATCTTGTATTAATTTTGATTTATATAATTTATATTGTATAAATGATAATAAAATAAGTTTTTATGATACTACCATTATGCAAACGTATAATTCTAGTGTTTTTATGAATAATTTATTTAGAAATATTAAAGAAAATAATAATTTAGATTTACTTGAAGAAAGTGATAGTGATTCTGATTTTGAAGATGTTCGTAAAGATAAATATGTTGATTTGAATAAAGAAATTATTATGAAATGTATTTATAATAATAAATTTAAATTATGGATTCCTATTGAAAAAATGAATGATATAAATATTTTTAATATACAACAAATAAAATCATTAGAAATATAATAATGTTATTTTAATATATAAATGTATAAAAATAAAGTTAATTTTGAATTTAATCCTTCAAAATATTCAACAGGCGGTGGTTATAGTTTAAATACACCTATTGTTCCTTTAACAGGTATAAATTCAGGACATGGATTAATTAAAACATATAATCAATCTGTTAATACACATCCTGCTTCATGGATAGGTGGTAGAAAAACTAAGTCTAGAAAAACTAAGTCTAGAAAAACTAAGTCTAGAAAAACTAAGTCTAGAAAAACTAAGTCTAGAAAAACTAAGTCTAGAAAAACTAAGTCTAGAAAAACTAAATATAGAAAAACTAAATATAGAAAAACTAAGTCTAGAAAAATGAAAGGAGGAAACCAACCATATTCTAATATTTCTTTATCGAATGGTCTAAAAATTGATTATAACATTAATAACAGTGCTTTAGCAAATCCTATTCCTATAAAAGCATATAATAAATGTAATTAAATTATAAATCAGTTATAAAGCAAGTCTTTTTTTTTGTTTTTTTTTTAACATTTAATTTATTTAATGGGTCAAATAACACTTCATACTTTTGTTCATTATATAAATTATTATTTGTATGTATTATTTTATAATTACATTTTTTATAAAATAATTTTCTTTTATTCCATTGTTTTTTAAATAAATCATGATGATCTATAATATCTATTACCAAAGGTCTTTCGTGTTTCACGCGAAGTATTCTTCCAATTGACTGAGTTACATCTGTTCTTGGTGTAACTAATATAAGTGTTGTCAATGTTTTTATATCTAGTCCTTCTGACGCCATCGCGTATGTAGCTATTATTATTGTTTTGTTTTCGCTTTCTTTTAATGCTTCTTCTTTCATACCACCTACATAATACCCAACACTAGATATATTGTGATAACTTATAGCATCATATAAATATTTTAAAATACTTTTATTTTGTCCCAAAATCATTATTTGTTGATCTTTCTTTATTTCTAATTCTTTTTTAATTATTTTTATTATAAAGTCACTTCTTCTATTATATTTACATAGTTTCGTTATCATACTACTATACGCCGGGTTACCACG
>Ga0206126_10003934_pt1 | contig 14705 bp, 13 predicted proteins | sample Helgoland_Spring_5_FD_148621 | JGI IMG/M metagenome (GOLD analysis project Ga0206126, IMG submission 148621) | Pelagic subsurface seawater microbial communities from Kabeltonne, Helgoland, North Sea - Helgoland_Spring_Bloom_20160412_1 | ecosystem: Environmental > Aquatic > Marine > Epipelagic ...
CGAGGCCCAATTCAAAAGAGAAACTGGGGCCGATGCACACGACACGCGACCCCGGATCGCGCTTATTCCTCATAAGCATCCATAAGTGCGCGCGCTTCGTCGATCAGCGCCTGCCCGTCGATCCCTTTGCTTTCCATATCAGCGACCCATTCAGCAAAGATCGGCTGAGAGACCGCACGCCATGCATCCAGATCTGAACCAGACACAGTGACGATATTGTTGCCACGATCGACTGCTGCCTGCCGGGCCGGGCCATCTGCATCTGCCTGGGTGCCACCGGCGAAAATGCTGAACTCAAGCCCGGAGTTGTCGTCAATCACCTTTTGCAGATCCGCAGGCAGCCCTTCGTAGCGATCCTTGTTCATCGCCAGCACGAATGTCAGCACATAAAGGGCGTTGTCTTCAAATTCGGTGTGATTGTTGACCAGTTCCGGTATTTTCAGCGCGCCTGTCACTTCCCAAGGAATAGTTGTGCCGTCGATCACACCTTTGCTCAGACCTTCTGGAACGGCGGGCACCGGCATGCCAACCGGAGTAGCGCCCATTTTTGCGAGCAGCGCATTGACCGTTCGGGATCCGCCCCGAATTTTGAGGCCCTCCATATCGGCAGGGGTTTTTACCTCTTTGTTCACGTGGATCATACCGGGCCCGTGCACCCATGTGCCCAGAATATGCACATCCTTAAATTCGGTATCTTTCATGTGCTTTTCGTACATTTGCCAATAGGCCGAAGACATCGCGCGGGCATTCGTCATCATAAAGGGCAGCTCAAAAACCTCTGTGCTCGGATAGCGTCCAGGGGTGTAGCCAACCACTGTCCAGACGATATCAGCCACGCCATCAATGGCCTGATCCATCAATTCAGGCGGGCGTCCCCCTAGTTGCATCGACGGGTAGCGATCAATTTCAATCCGCCCGTTGCTGGCCGCTTCGACATTGTCAGCCCATACATCCAACACCAGTTTGGGCACATTCGCTTGCGCAGGCAAGAATTGGTGTAGCGACAGCGTGACCTCTTGGGCTTGGGCTGCACTGCCTATTCCAACGGCAAGGGCTGCAGCGGCAACAAGTTTCAGGAACGATTTACGTGAAATTGTCATTTTGGTCCTCTAAACGGTTTCGGCGAATGGTTAGGCAACGAAGCTGACCGCTCTGGTCCACCAATTGTTAATAAAGCATTTCTGCGCTTGATTGGAAACTGCAACGGCATCGCTTCCGTATGCACCAGCTGTAATCTGCACAGCCGAAGAAGCCCTTTTCGCTTTGCGCTCTAAAGTCGCCCAAAGCACGGGCTACGACAGTAGCCTGATAGGGACCCTGTCCACCCGTTGCATCCGTTTCCCCCGCATGCGTTGGGCTAACCATAGCAACCACGGCGCGTCCAAAACGCAGTAAAGGGCAACCATTCTTCAAACAACAAAACACCCATTTTACCATCGCTTGGTTAAGCGCCTTAGTAACAGGAATAAAGATGGTGGCGTGGGGGAGACTTGAACTCCCGACCTATCGATTATGAGTCGATCGCTCTAACCAACTGAGCTACCGCGCCATCGGGCCGTGGATTATGCTAGCCCTTCCGGATCGTCAAGGCCGAATCCCGGCTTATCCATCCCGGACTGTCTGTATCATCAATGTTACGTTTTCCGGGTCAGCATCTGGTGTGATCCCATGGCCAAGATTGAAAATATGCGGACCGTTAGAAAACGCTTTGACGATTGCGCGTGTCTCATCAATCAGGGCCTGTCCGCCCGTCACCATATGGCGAGACGCAAGGTTGCCCTGAACGCAGCCATCCGTTTGCACATTGGCCGCCGCCCAATCGGGCGAAACCGAATTATCAAGCGCCACGCAATCCACACCAGTCGCTGCATGAAAGCCGATATACCCATCATCCGCCTCGCGTGGGAAGCCAATGACCGGGATGTGCGGATAGCGGGCTTTGATCGCTGATGTGATTTCGGCACAAGGCACAACGGCATATTTATGGAACGCCGCGCCCTTAAGAGACCCAGCCCAGCTGTCAAAAATTTTGACAACTTCGGCGCCGGCTTCGATTTGCATGGCCAGATAATCAATCGTTGCAGCCGTGATGCGAGCCAGCAGCGCCTCGAACAAGGCGGTGTTTCCCGTCATTAGCGCATGCGCGGGACCCTGATCCGGCGTGCCCTGACCCGCTATCATATATGTTGCCACGGTCCACGGTGCCCCGGCAAAGCCAATAAGCGTCGTATCGTCCGGCAATTCGCGGCGCAGGATCCTGACGGTTTCATAAATCGGATTGAGAGTGTCATGAATGGCATCAACGGGCTTGAGCGCATCAAAGTCAGATTGTGCGGATATTGTCGACAAGCGCGGACCCTCGCCCGTGACAAACCACAGGTCCGCACCCAAAGCCTGCGGAACAAGTAGGATGTCAGCAAAAAGTATCGCTGCATCAAAGCCGTAACGGCGGATGGGTTGCAGAGTAACCTCGGCGGCCAGATCCGGATTATAGCACAACGACAGAAAATCGCCGGCCTGAGCGCGGGTCGCCTTGTATTCGGGCAGGTATCTTCCCGCCTGCCGCATCATCCAAATGGGCGGCGTCGGCAGGGTCTCTCCTGCCAGTGCGCGCAGAATAGTCTTGGTTTGAGCACCGTCTTTCATCGTGGCTTGGCCTTTATCTGGTCGTTTACAGTTGTCAGGATAAGTTGACACATCTAAAAGATAAACCCATGACAGTGCGACTTCCAAATTCAACCGCGCCGCTGAAGATCGGCACGCGCGGCTCGCCCCTGGCTCTGGCGCAGGCATATGAAACCCGCAGGCGTTTGGGGGCAGCGTTTGACCTGCCGGATAACGCCTTTGAAATCGTGATAATCAAGGTCACAGGCGATGCCATTCAGGATCGCCCGCTCAAGGATATTGGCGGCAAAGGGCTGTTTACCCGAGAGATCGAAGAAGACCTGTTATCAGGCAAGATCGATATCGCCGTTCATTCAATGAAGGATATGCCGACCATTCAACCGGATGGACTGATTCTCGACACGTATTTGCCGCGCGAAGATGTGCGCGATGCTTTTGTTTCGCCCACCCTGTCAGGCCTGACCGACCTGGCACCGGGCGCGGTGGTTGGCACGTCGTCACTGCGTAGGCGCGCGCAGTTGCTGCACAAGCGTCCCGACCTCAACGTGGTGGAATTTCGCGGCAACGTGCAAACCCGATTGAAAAAGCTGGCCGATGGCGTTGCTGAATGCACGTTCCTCGCCTGCGCCGGACTGAACCGATTGTCCATGAATGACGTTCCTGCCACGCCGGTCGCCACCGATGATATGCTGCCAGCCGTGGCGCAGGGGGCCATTGGCATAGAACGCCGTATGGACGACAGCAATACCGCCGAATTGCTTGCCACGATCCACGACACTCCTACGGGACAGCGACTCGCTGCTGAGCGCAGCTTTCTGCTGACCCTGGACGGATCATGCGAAACGCCGATCGCAGGTCTTGCAACATTGGAGGGCAACACCGTGACGCTGGTGGGCGAAGTGCTGCGCCCCGATGGATCAGATGCGCTGTCGGCGACACGCAGCGGCGCGATATCTGACGGCCCTGCTCTTGGCATCGACCTTGCTCAAGAATTGCTGAAACGCGCCGGCCCCAGCTTTTTCGATTGGCATTGAAGCCGCTGTCGCTGCACCGCACTTGACCGTCCCAAGGCGCTTGGTGCACGCTTTGGTCAGGAGGCTTCGCATATGACACCCGGCAAGGCATATCTTGAGTCGCAAGACATCAGGCGTCTGGCAGCACGGTCCGATGTCGCAGGCGCTCTTTTGGTGCTGCATTGTTGGGGCGTTATTGCCGCCGCGATTGCCCTGCATGCGCTTTGGCCAAACCCGCTCACAGCGCTGCTGGCCGTCCTGCTGATTGGATCTCGTCAACTTGGGCTGGCGATCCTGATGCACGATGCCGCCCATAACGCGCTTTTCAAAACGCCTGCTTTAAACGAATGGATCGGCACCTGGGTTTGCGGCTGGCCCATCATGGCGGACCTCATGGCGTACCGGCATTATCACCTGACACATCACCGGTTTACCCAGACGGACAAGGACCCGGACCTTGTTTTGTCACAGAACTTTCCAACCAGTCGTGCGTCACTGCGCCGAAAGTTTCTGCGCGATCTGACGGGTCAGACAGGGATAAAGCAACTGGCAGGCCAAATCACAACCTTTATTCGGTTGGCTGGTGACCATGATGCCATTGAGGCAGCGAACACAAATGCAGCGCAGTCGTTCAAATCCAACACGATCTTTACCGCATTTCCTGTTTTCCTCGGTATTGCAGCGTTGATCAGCATAGTGGGTGAGTGGTGGTGGGGCATCGCATTCTGGATCGTTCCATATCTCACATGGTTTCAGTTCGTGCTACGTGTGCGAAATATCGCCGAACACGGCGCAACCGAGGTTTCACAGGACTCGCTAAAAAACGTGCGCACCACGCTAGCTGGGCCAATCGCACGCGCCTTTGTCGCACCCTACTGGGTGAACTATCACCTTGAGCATCACATGATCATGCATGTACCCTGCTGGCGTTTGCCGAAGCTTCACGCTCTTTTGTTGGAACAAGGATTGGGTGGGCACATGAACATTGCTCCGAACTATCGGACAGCTTTAGCTGAAGCCGGATGGCGTTAACCGGATTGCCAACGCCCAAAGACAATCGCGCAGCGCTCAAGCTTTAGAGTACTTATAGCCTTATGCTAAAAACTACAGTCACCTAACGCTGCCTGAAATGAGAAATTTCAACACGTTAGATGATGTTCGATGTTTTAGTTATTTCGTCAAACGCTGTAGATCGGAGATCAACCGATCAACACATCCCTCGCACATTTCACAACTTTTCCAAATCATCCCGAAACTTGGTCACTTTTCAGCTAGACCCACTTGGCTAGCGGCGGCAAGCTCATCAAGACGGCATTTGCATCATGGCCCGTCTCAAGCCCAAACTTGGTGCCACGATCATAGACCAGATTGTATTCGGCATAGAGACCCCGATGCACAAGCTGCGCATCCTTGTCCGCCTCTGACCAATCCTGCGCCCTGTGCTTTTCCACCAAAGGCACATAGGCTGGCACAAAGGCACGGCCGATGTCCTGCGTCAGCGCGAAATCCGCCTCCCAATCGCCGGTGCAATGGTCATCCATGAAAATGCCCCCAACGCCCCGCGCCCGGCCACGATGCGGAATAAAGAAATACTCATCCGCCCAATCTTTGAGCCGAGGGTAAAGATTTGCTCCGTGTGGATCGAGATACTTTTGCTGCGTTTCATGAAAATGCGCCGTGTCTTCGGCGTATTCCAGGCACGGGTTCAGATCTGACCCGCCGCCAAACCACCACGCATGCGGTGTCCAGAACATGCGCGTGTTCATGTGCACAGCCGGGCAATGCGGATTCTGCATGTGTGCGACCAATGATATCCCCGCCGCCCAAAACCTCGGATCATCCTTCATCCCCGGAATGCCCTTGCGTGCGGCCATCGCATTTTGTGCCCGTTCGCCCAAAGTGCCATATACGGTGGATATATTCACGCCAACCTTTTCGAACACCCGCCCGCCGCGCATGACGCTCATCAGACCGCCGCCGGCATCTGATCCATCGTCAGACTTGCGCTTTGTCTCGGTGACGACGAACTGTCCCTTGGCTGCATCCGACATCGGTCCAACCGCATGGTTGGCCTCCAGCTCTTCGAAGGCTGCAACGATGTCATCTCGCAATTGCCGAAACCAGGCCGACGCGCGGGCCTTTTGAGTGTCGAACTGTTCTGTCATGCGCACTGTCCTGCTAGGTTTACACTTTTCTACCCAGCTCAGGCCACGGGGCCAAGTCCAAATTGGCCAGATTCAGTGCGCAGGGCTTGCCACCGGATCAAGCAGGCTGCGCCCACCATCAACTGTAAGAACATCACCAGTGACAAACCCAGACCCTTCAGAGGCAAGAAACTGAACCGCATCTACAAGCTCTGTAGGGCTGGCAATACGTTGCAAGGGCGTATGACCTTCAATTTCCTCGCGCCATTCTGGACGATCCGCGATCGATGATTTGAGGGATGCTGACATGACCGATCCAAAGGCCACTGCATTCACACGAATGCGGTGTGGTGCCAAAGCCAGAGCGATTGACCGGGTCATCTGTTCAAGGCCAGCAGAGGCGATGGAGTACCCCAGCAGCTCTGGTCGGGTCTGATGTGCCGCGATGGAACTGAGATTGACGATGGAACCAGCAGGCGCACCTTCAGGCCGGTTTTCAGACTGTTTGATCATCCGTCGCGCAACCTGTTGGCTCAGGCGCAAGGCAGTCATCAAATTCTGTTCTAACAGTTGTTCAACCGAAGTATCTTCGGGATCAAGCGCGTCGGTTTCCATCACCTGACGCGATGCATTCACCAAAATGTCCACCTCATCGAATGCATCAATCGTGGCCGATACAAGATTTGCAATCGTCAATCGCTGGCGCAGATCACCCGCGAAATAACGAATGTTACCCTCATCCGTGACATCGCCCAATTCATGAATCAGCCGCTTTTCATCCATGTCGGCACACATCACATTGGCGCCCCGATCCGCAAAGGTGCGCGCAACAGCCAACCCGATGCCATTAGCCGCACCGGTAACGATCGCAGTCTTGCCACTTATCGAAAATGCCATTTTTTATCCTCGCGCCCGCTTGGGCCGTTCTGCCCGAACCAATTTGAACCGTGCATCACCGCCCAGATCAACTACTTTCGCGAAATGCGTGGTCAGCGTGTCTTCGTAGGGCAAATGACGGTTGGCGACCATCCACAGCGCGCCGTGGGGTGCAAGCATTCGCGCGGCTGCCACGATAAAAGCCCGACCCAATGACGGGTCAGCCGCCCGCCCCGTGTGAAACGGCGGGTTTGTCACCACCGCGTCGACCTTGTGCGGCGGGGCCCAACGCGTCGCATCCGCCCAATGAAACTCTGCGCGCTGGTCAGTCACATTATGGCGCGCGCATTGCAACGCCATGTCATGCGCCTCGACCAGATGGACGGCCTTTACGTCACGGGTCAGCATATGCGCCGACAAATATCCCCAGCCCGCACCCAAATCGACCACGGAGCCGCTCATCTTCTCAGGCAGCGCATCCGCCAGCAAGGCTGATCCGGGGTCGACATTATCAGCGGAAAACACTCCCGGAGCTGTCCAAAATCCACCCGGATGCAACGTTGGCCCCATGGCCCAGTCCGAAAAATCTGCGCCGCCATCCGCCCAGTAAATCTTGCCATGTGCCTTGGATATCGGGGGGCCGACCTCAATCCGGGCGCGCAACGCCCTGAGCATCGAATCCGAGCCTTCGGTTTTCTGCCCGTCCACAATCACAAGCCCATCTGTCTGCGCCATTGAGCGGGCAATCAATGCACGTGCCTCATCGCGTGCACGCGGCAGGCAAATGATGGATGCTGCGAAACGTTCTTCTCCAGCCATTTCTGGCATCACGCTGTACCCTGCCTGATCAAATGCGCAACAAACCGTAGCGAGTGGCGACACGACAACCACTCTGGCCTTGGGCAAAGTCGAAAGATCCGCGCCAACCACAGGATTCAAGACGGCGATCCGACCGTCCCCAGCAAGCGTCACCGCATCAAGAGCTAAAGGTAAGCGATCACTGATCACTTATTCTTCTTTTTCCATTGTGCACTGTAAAGGGTGCTGTTGACGGCGGGCATAGTCCATCACCTGAGCAACCTTTGTCTCTGCGATTTCGTGGCTGAACACACCGACAACCGCCAACCCTTTTTTGTGGACTGTCAGCATGATCTCAAAAGCCTGCGCATGATTGAGGCCAAAAAAACGCTCTAGAACGTGGACAACAAATTCCATCGGCGTGAAATCGTCATTCAGCAAAAGCACTTTGTACAAAGGAGGGCGCTTTGTCTTGGGCTTGACGTCGGTAACAACAGCGGTGTCGTTATCGTTCGACGAACCGGCCATCATATGCACGAACGGATGCAATTTTGTCGTCATCAAACCTAGAATCCTATGGTTACCGTATGTGCGTGGTATATAACGTCTAGGCCGGTTTAGAAAAGGGTTGGGTTGGGAATGTCTCAAACACTTGGCGCAATTGGGTTCGATGCTGACGATACGCTTTGGCACAATGAACGGTTCTTTAAACTGACCCAAGAGCGATTTGCCGAACTTTTAGAGCCATATGCTGATACTGGTGACCTTGATGCAAGGCTGATGCAAGCCGAGATGCGTAACATGCGTCACTACGGATTTGGTATCAAGGGTTTTGTCTTGTCTATGATAGAAACTGCTTTGGATGTGACCGACAGGCGCGTACCTGGCGAGGTGATTGCCAATCTGATCGCGGCGGGTCAGGATATGTTGCAACACCCCATCGACCTGCTGCCCCACGCCAAAGACGCCGTTCGGGCCGCCAAGGTCCATGCCCCGGTGCTGTTGATCACCAAGGGTGATTTGCTGGATCAGGAGCGTAAGCTGGCGCAATCAGGGTTGGGCGAACTGTTTGATGGGATAGAAATTGTCTCGGATAAACAACCGCATGTCTATGCGCGCATCTTTGAAAGTTTTGGCGGTGCCACGGCGGGCATGATGATTGGAAATTCGATGAAATCAGATGTTCGCCCGATGATCGACGCGGGCGGGTTTGGGGTATTTGTTCCGCACGATCTTAAATGGGATTTCGAGGACGCACAGCCGCCTCATGACCACCCGCGCTATGCCGAAATCCCTGATTTGGGCGCACTCTCAGAGCATCTTCGGCAAGTGACATGAAACGGTGGATCGAAAGGAAAACTGATAAACATCGAATAGGCCCAAGCCCGACCTTGCCTCAGAAACCATCCGCCACAATCCACACAGAATAGCCGATATAGCCAACCTCAATTCCCGCACCACAATATGTTGATATCTAAGCCCGCTAAAAATCAGAACCTCAAAGCAGATCAATGCTTTATCGAAAATCAGTCCTGTGTTAACGTCTGACCATAAAATAAAATGCCAGTCGATAAAATCGGCGGCGAGAGGCAGACATAGGCAGGTTTATCGTGAAGGTTCGACGCGCGCAGTCGGCCCGATTAGGGCTTTTTATATTTACCGCATTTTGGTTTTTTCTTTCTGTTCCAACGACAGTCTATGCCGCGCCTTACGCGGCTGTTGTTATGGATGCCCGCACCGGAGAGGTCATGCATTCGCGCAATGCGGACACCAGGTTACACCCGGCATCACTTACCAAAATGATGACCCTCTATATCGTGTTTCAGGCCGTTGAGCGCGGTGAAATATCACTCGATACCAAGGTCAAAATATCGTCTCATTCCGCGAAGGAACAACCCTCAAAACTGGGCCTGCGCGCAGGCCAGCGGATCAAGCTGCGCTACTTGATTCGTGCTGCTGCAGTTAAATCTGCCAATGACGCCGCGACCGCAATTGGCGAAGCACTCTCTGGCTCAGAGGCTGCGTTTGCACGTCGTATGAATCGCACGGCCAAGTCGCTTGGGATGACGCGCACCACTTTTAAGAATGCCCATGGCCTCACCGAAAAGGGCCACATGTCCACAGCGCGCGATATGTCCATTCTCGGACGCCACATGATTTATGATTACCCACAATACTACAATCTTTTCTCACGTAGATCGACCGACGCGGGCGTGCGAAAAGTTAATAATACCAACCGGCGTTTGCTGAAAGCTTACAAAGGTGCAGATGGCATTAAGACCGGATACACTCGAGCGGCAGGCTTCAACCTTGTAGCTTCGGCAGAGCGCGGTAACGAGCGCGTCATTGCAACCGTATTCGGCGGAAAATCTACCGCGTCACGTAACGCGAGGGTGGCCGAACTTCTAGATATGGGCTTTCGTCGCGCTCCCAGCAAAGCGGTGATACGCAAACCCTCCAAGGCAGCCTATCAACCAGAGAACACCGTTGTTGCGGGCAAATCCAACACAAGCAAAAGTGCCGGAAAGTCCATTCTGCGTATTAGTGCTGTCAAGGTTTCCTACCGCCCCAAACTTCGCCCAAGCGAAACCAAGTCCGATATAGTGCTAGATGTAAAGGCTACGGTCACGCCCACCGTCTTACCAAATGACATCCATACAGCCGTTCAGGCCGCTCAAGATACGCCCCCACCTGCCATCGCCGCACCAACTATCAGGCCCAAGGCACGGCCCAGCAGTATTGTGCTTGCCAATACCGAACAGAAATCAACAATTATCATCAGGCCAACTACCTCTAGCGGAGGACACTGGGGCGTAAATGTTGGTCGATACCCGAGCAGGTATAAGGCAGAGCAGGTGCTGCTACAGACCGCCCTCACCGAGATGTCTTCGCTTGATGGCAGCCGTCGCAAAGTGGTGCAGCGCCCTCAGGGGTTCGATGCAAATTTCATAGGCATGACACACGAAGTAGCCGACCTTGCCTGTCGCAGGTTGCAAGCACGAAATGCCGTCTGCTTCATGATCGACCCGTCCTGAGCAGTATCAAGGGACGGTGGGCGGGGCGTCTTTGCCGCGTATGCGGCCAAAGAGCGTCGTCCAGCGTCTTTAATGTGTGGCTTGCAGCAACAACCGCGTATAGTCGGTTTGCGGTCGTTCGAACAAATCGTCAGCCGTACCTTGTTCAACGATGTCACCCTGCTTCATCACAAGAACATTGTGGCTCATCGCGCGCACCACCTTGAGATCGTGGCTGATGAACAAAAACGCGAGCCCATATTTTTTTTGCAAGCCGCGCAATAATTCCACGATCTGTCCCTGAACCGTCATGTCCAGCGCCGACGTCGGCTCATCCAGCACCACCAACTTGGGTCGCAGCACCATGGCCCGTGCAATCGCGATCCGTTGCCTCTGTCCGCCTGAAAATTCGTGCGGGTACCGGTCCATCGTGTTTGGGTCAAGGCCTGTCTCTGTCATGACTTCCGCCACAACTTCGCGCACCGGGCGGCCATCTTCGACACCGTGCACACCAAGGCCCTCGGCAATGATCTGCATGCAAGTCATGCGCGGGCTCAGCGACCCATAAGGATCCTGGAACACGATCTGCATATCCTTGCGCAATCGCCGCAGATCACGAACGGACCATCCACGTATATCCTGGCCCATATAAATAATACGACCCTCCGAGGCGATTAAGCGCATGATCGCAAGCGCCAGCGTCGTCTTCCCAGAACCACTTTCGCCTACGATGCCAACAGTTTCACCCTTGCGAAGCTCAAACGATGCAGCATTTACTGCCTTCACGTGACCTACCGTGCGGCGCATCAGTCCGGCAGTTATTGGAAACCAAACTTTCAGATTTTCGATTCGGGCTACCACCTCAGCGCTTTCAGGTACTGGCTGTGGTCTGCCCTTGGGTTCTGCGGCCAAAAGCGTCTGAGTATATGGGTGTTGAGGCGCGTCAAAGATTTCAGACGTTATGCCAGCCTCAACGATCAGCCCATTTTGCATGACGCAGACCTTGTCAGAAAAACGCCGTACGATCCCCAGATCGTGGGTGATGAACAGCAGTCCCATCCCTTCGGTGGCTTTCAACTCTGCCAGCAAATCCAGAATTTGCGCTTGAATGGTCACGTCCAGTGCCGTTGTCGGCTCGTCCGCGATCAGGATATCAGGCTTGTTGGCCAGCGCCATGGCAATCATAACCCGCTGCCGTTGACCACCTGATAATTGATGAGGGTAAGCTGTTAAACGCGTCTCGGCATCGCGAATTCCGACTTTGTTCAATAATTCAAGAACGCGCCCACGTGCGGCAGCCCCCATTATCCCCTGATGCAGCGCAAGGCTCTCGCCCAACTGTTTTTCAATCGTGTGCAGCGGGTTCAGTGACGTCATCGGTTCTTGAAAGATAAACGAAATGTCGTTGCCGCGCACTTTGCGCAGCAGACGTTCATCCGCGCCAATCATCTGCTGTCCGTCATAGGTGACTGAACCGGAGACTTCAGCACTGTCGCCCAGCAAAGAAACCGTCGACAAGGCCGAAACGGACTTGCCCGAGCCAGATTCGCCAACCAGCGCGACGGTCTCGCCCCGATCAACGGCAAATGATACGCCCTTGACTGCCTCGGTCAGGGTGCCGTCCTGACGGAACGCAACGCGCAGGTCTTTCACTTCCAACAACGCCGTCATGAAAAGATCTTTCGTGGATCAAACGCATCACGGACGCCTTCAAAAATGAAAATCAGCAGGCTCAGCATCAGCGCAAAAACGGAAAAGGCAGTAAAGGCCAGCCAGGGTGCTTGAAGATTCTGCTTGGCTTGCAAAGTCAGTTCGCCCAGCGATGGAGAGGACGAAGGCAAGCCAAACCCTAGGAAATCAAGAACAGCCAAGGACGAAATCGTTCCCGTGATGATAAACGGCAGCATTGTCAGCGTGGCAACCATCGCGTTGGGCAACATGTGACGGAACATGATCGTCAGATTGCCCACACCAAGCGCCCGTGCGGCCCGCACATATTCCAGGTTCCGCGCTCGCAGGAATTCTGCACGCACCACACCCACGAGGCCGACCCACCCAAATAGCACCAGCAAGAACACCAAAAGCCAGAAACTGCGCCCCAAAATGGCAAACATGATGATGATCACATAAAGGCTTGGTGTTGATGACCAGATTTCGATGATCCGTTGAAAGATGAGGTCAGTTCTGCCGCCAAAGTACCCCTGAACAGCACCTGCGAGGATTCCAATAGCAGCAGATGCGCCTGTCACAATTAGCGTGAACAAAACTGAAAGCCGGAACCCATGAATAACACGCGCCAAAACGTCCCGCTTGGTGCCATCCGTGCCCAGCAGGTTCTCGCCGTTGGGCGGCAGCGGCGCGGCACCGGGCCTGTCGACAGCCGTGTCATATGAATAGGGGATCAGCGGCCAAAGCGCCCATCCCTTGCTAACCGGTTCGCCGTCGACAATGCCATCCGAAGCATCCGCAATGACACCTTCGGGATCATCGAAACATATATCCAGCCCACCTGAACGGATAAGGCACTGTACCTCGATGTCGCGATAGGATGCCTCTGTCTGAAAATCGCCGCCGAAATCCGTTTCTGCGTAAAAATTCCAGATGGGCGCGTAGAATGAACCCTGATACCGGATCAGGATGGGCTTGTCGTAGGCTAAGAACTCGGCAAATAGGCTTAGTGCAAACAGGATCCCAAAGATCCAAAGCGACCAATAGGCCCTGCGGTTTTTGCGAAAATTCCGCCAGCGTCGTTGATTGAGCGGGGACAACGCCATCAGCCTTCCCTGCGCTCAAAATCGATGCGCGGATCAACAAACACATACATCAGATCTGACAGGATTCCGACCAAAAGCCCCATCAAGCCAAAGATATATAGCGTTCCGAACACAATCGGATAGTCGCGTGCAACCGCGGCTTCGAACCCAAGCCGCCCCAATCCATCAAGGCTAAAGATCGTCTCAATGATCAGGGAGCCGCCAAAGAAAACACCGATAAAGACCGCCGGGAACCCCGCGATCACGATCAGCATCGCGTTGCGAAAGACATGGCCATACAGCACCTGACGCTCGGACAGCCCTTTGGCACGCGCGGTCATTACATAAAGCTTCTTGATCTCGTCCAGAAAGCTGTTCTTGGTCAAAAGCGTCAGCGTTGCAAAGGCCCCGATGGTGCCCGCCAGAACGGGCAGGGTGATATGCCAGAAATAGTCGATCACCTTGCCCCACGCGCTCAGATCGTCAAAATTGTCAGAGGTCAGCCCGCGTAACGGGAAAATCTGCCAATATGTCCCACCCGCAAACACGACCAGCAAAAGGATGGCAAACAGAAAGCCGGGAATAGCATAAGCCGCAATGATCGCGCCACTGGTCCAGGTGTCAAACGGGGTACCGTCCCTAACGGCCTTTCTGATGCCCAGCGGGATCGACACAAGATAGGCAATGATCGTCGACCACAGCCCCAACGTGATTGAAACAGGCAGTTTCTCAATGACCAGATCAATGACGGATATCGACCTGAAATAACTCTCGCCAAAGTCAAAGCGGGCATAGTTCCAGAGCATGTTCAGGAACCGTTGCACCGGCGGCTTATCAAAACCGAATTCGCGCTCAAGCTCTGCAATGAATTCAGGCGGCAGGCCCCGCGCGCCCACGTAGGTGCTGTCGGAGGCCGTGTTCAGTTCGTCAGCGCCCGCATCGTTATTATTACCAGCAAACCCGCCAAATACATCGCCTTCACCCTGCGCACGCGCGATAGCCTGTTCAACCGGACCACCGGGGACAAACTGCGTCAGCGTGAAATTGACCAACAGAATGCCCAGCAAGGTCGGAATGACCAAGAGCAGCCTGCGCAGGATATAAGGGCCCATATATTTACCTCAGCGCGCCTGACGCCTTAAGGGCTGCGGCCTTTTCTTCGTTGTACCACCAGAAATCCAGCTGTCCCAGCGCATAAGGCGGGATCGTTTCAGGGTGTTCGAACATATCGTAATAGGCGACCCAGTAGGATGGGTTGTACCAGACAGGAATCATTATGAATTCGTGCCGCAACGCACGGTCGAGCGCCATCAGCGATGCGTCTTCGTCGGCGCGGGTCTCGGCCGCCAGCGAGGCCTCGATGATCGCGTCAACCAGAGGGCTGGCAAGGCCCGCAGGGTTGAACAGAGAAAATTCTGCGGCCTCTGATCCAAAACGTTGCATCAAACCGGTGCCAGTACCCAGAAAAGACGCGTAGGCATC
>Ga0206126_10003935_pt1 | contig 14704 bp, 17 predicted proteins | sample Helgoland_Spring_5_FD_148621 | JGI IMG/M metagenome (GOLD analysis project Ga0206126, IMG submission 148621) | Pelagic subsurface seawater microbial communities from Kabeltonne, Helgoland, North Sea - Helgoland_Spring_Bloom_20160412_1 | ecosystem: Environmental > Aquatic > Marine > Epipelagic ...
CTTCAATTGTTCCGTCTGCTACTAAATCTTTAATAACATCCTCAATGAATCCTTTTAAGTCATCTTCTGACATATCTTCAAGGTCAATTTCCTCGTCGTCTTTGTCTTCCATGTCTTCTTTTTCGTCTTTTTCGCCATCTAAATAGCCTTCTTCCTCAGCATCCGTACGTTCGTCCTCTTTCAAGTCCTCTTTTTCGTCCTTCATACCGTCTTTGTAGCCTTCTTCTTCAGCGTCTGTTCGAGCGTCTTCATCCAATTCAAGTTCAGCAAGTAACTCGTCAAGGTTAATTTCATCAAGCTCTTCTTTAGCTTCATCCATATCTTCTTTCTTTTCTTCTACTGTATCTTCAGAAACTTCTTCTTTAACGTCGTCTTCTTCATACTTATCGTATCCTTCGTCAACGTCTTCGTTGTCCATTTCTTCTAATTTTGCAGAAAGCATAGATTTCAAATGTGGTGTGAATGCTTCTTCAAGAGCAAGTTTTGCGTTTGCAATAGCAGTTTCTTTAACAGCTTTAGCATCAGCGATTGCTTCTTTTAACAAATCATTGTTTGCCATAATCTCAAAATTTTTTTTGTGAAATACGATTATTAAGAATCGTAATAGGGAATAATATATATCGGTGCCATATCTAAGTATTCATGACACATTGCGGTCATACGTATGTAAAAATATCTTAAGACACAAGAAGCGCTCAAAAGAGCGCTTTATGCATAAAATCCGTCGGTAGCGTCCGAAGAAATATTATTTATGTTATAGGACATGAACCTTTTGAACAAAGAATTTCATGTATTACTTTATTAACATTTGTATAATCATATGTGATTATATTTTTTCCTTCATTTAAGGTATGCATAAAAGAACCAGGATTTGATGGGGTTGAAACAAAATCCCAACATAATAATTCAAAATCATCTTGTACTTCCATTACACCACCTTTATCTTCTAAAGAACCCATACCACGAGAAGACACACCTACGGTAACTCCACTTTTAATTAGTTCTTTAAGAATATTTCCTGAAGGAGTAGGTAAAATTTCTATCTTACCTATACAATTATCACCATCCCACCAATATTCGGATATTAAATGTGATACGTTTTTTAAATTGATAACAGTTGATTCTGGGTGGTCAAGTTCTCCCATTGAACGTCTTTGTTCAATTAATTCAGAATATTTGTCCATTTCTCTATCCCACAGACCTTTTGAGTAGTAACGACCATTTCCGTTTTTTACTTCAGCCGTAGCTAAAATACCTTCTACCATTAAATTTCCACTCTCCTTATTAACATTTTCAGTTAATTGGGAGGGGGAGATTTTTACAGTATGAGTTTCTATTAATAGCTTTTTGCTCATGTTCTATTTGTTTACAGCATAAGCAGAAACTGATTGTCCTACTTGTTTAGGATCTCTTTCACCTGCAGCACCACGAGTTGGGTTATTTTTTTCATTCCAACTTACCTCATCCATTTCATCTACCATTTCTTTTTTGGAATATTTTGATCCACAAGATTTTTCATAGATTCTTTCCATTTTCATTTTCTTTCTTTCCAAATCTTTGATTTCTCTCTGCATTTGTTTCATTTTCGTCTTGTCAATTAATTCACTAAGATTTTCATCTTCTTGGATTGAACTAACTCTATCTACTTTTTCTTGAATATGATCATGTAAGAAGTCTAATTGAGCTTCCATTTTTACTTTTTCAGCTTCTTTTCCTATTTCCGCTAATTTACTATCTATAGATTCTTTTTTCACTTTTTTCTTTTTATCTTTAGCTGCTTGTTTCATTGATTCTTTTTTATCTCCGTCTCCGTCGATATCTGCAAAATCAGGTTTTGCAGCTTCTGATGTAGTATCTGAATAAGATACTGCTGTACCTTCATCTTCCATTTCATCCATTGGTAATTTTTTCTCTTCTTCTTTTTCAGCCATCATCTGACGAATAATATTTCCTGATTGTGCTGCTAATGAGTTTGGATTACCTGATGTTACTACTTGTCCAAATGCCTCTAAAACTAATTCTTTAGATTCTTTTACTAATTCCATAGAATCACCACCATCTTTTAATTTAGTACTAAATCCACTACCACCATAACTTTCGCCATCGTTTTGTTGTTGTTTTCCTTCTTTATATCCTAAACCTTGAACTCCAAATTGTCCTTCTTTTACATAATGTAATGGGTCTTTAGCTAAGTTTTTAACAGCTAATTCCATTGCTTCATCTAAAGATAATTCTTTATTGTAGTTAATTTCTAATTGAACACCACTTAATACTTCTTGAGCATTAACATTATTAATATTCTCTACTTTAGGATCGTAGTCATAATTATGGGAATCAATATTTTCTACACCATCTGATATTTTGTATGACCCAGCTAATTTGCTATCCATTTCATACTTTAATTTAGAATCAGCTTTAACTTTTTCGTCTTGTTCTTTAGAATTATATTTAACTTTATCTTCATTATTTACAATAGGCTCTAATGTACCACCTTCTGCTAAGAAATTTTCAAATTTAGTCCAGAATGGGTCTTTAGCACTTGCCTCAATAGTATTAATTGGTTTTAAAGTTACTATTTGACCTAATTCTTCATTAATTAGTTCTTTATCTTTTTTAGAACTAAATTCTTTTGAAAGTTGTTTGAATAATTGATTTGGTGTTTGTTTCATAATGTTATTTATCTAGTAATATTTCAATATCTTTTATATAGTCTCCTATTATGTCTGTAGGTTTTATTACAGCAAAAGTATTAGGTTGTTCTCTGTAAGCTTTTATAGTTTCTATTTTTGCTAAACGTAATAATTTTTTTACTACATCTAATCTATTTTCTAAAACATCAAAAGCTTCAATACGTTCTTTTTGGTATTGTGCTGCTTTAGATTCTTGTTCATTAATACTTCGGTTATACATATTAATAAAGTTTTTTAACTATCATTCCTGCTCCCTTTTGTACATAAGTACCATCTTTATTTTTAGGAACTAATTTATATTTAAATTGTTTTGTATAAGCGCTATTAGTGACTCCATCAGGACCTGCTTTGGGGCCAGGACCTAAATCTGCTCCATCACCTAATTTACCCTCACCCATTGTATAACCTAAAGAACTTACCATACCCGATGGCATTTTCATTTTATATTTAGATTTTTTATTTTTTTTCTTTTTACCTGGTTGTAATTTTTTTCTTACAAAAGCATATGGTGTATTATAAGCACCTGCGGCACCAGAGGTTGAAATTTCATCTACATCTTCTTCTCTGATTGCTTTTTTATAATCGGAAGGGTAATTATTTCTAACATGAGTACGAATTACATTTCTTAATTGTTTTGCCTGTTCGTATATGTCTAAGAATTTTTTATCATCTTTAGCTTTTTGATATACACCTTTTGCTGTAGATGCTAATTCCATAGAATCTTCAACTAGCTTAGATAAATTAGGAACATAATCAATAGACCAGGATATAGCACCAGTTTCGGGATCTTTATCTGTAACTACAGATTTTACACCTCCAGTAACCTTAGTATCACCTACCTCTATTTCTTTAAGTTTATATTTGTACGCCATTTGCTATTTGTATTTCGTTTACTAATTGGTAATAACGTAACAAATCAACTAAATTATTATCTCCAACTTTATCTGTTTTCTTTAATTCAGTTAAAAATTTAGCTACTTCAGTAATTTTAACTTTTGTAGCTTTATCTTTAATATTTTTTGTTTCTTTAACTAAAATACTTTTTAATTCATTAATTTTAACATTGTAGAAATTTCTTAAATCTGGTGTTGAATCTACTGAATTAATGTATTCTTTAAGTACTTGTTTTTGATCATTAGTTAATATGTCGTACTTATTATTAAACTTTTCTAATAATACCTTATAAGTAAGAGTTCTTATATCACTATCATATGTAGAAAATTCTTCAATTACTGTTTGTTTTGAATCTTGAGTAACTTCCTTTTTAGTTAAATGTTCTAATAAAGTTACTTTATTATCTACTAATTGTGTTGGGTTAGATATAGACTTTGAATTAACATTTTCTACTAAAGTGTATAAAGCCGCTAATTCTTTATAATTTGTTATTTTAGAACCAAAAAAGGATTCTAGATTATAATGTTTTTTAATTTCATTAATCAAATTATATTTTTGTTTTTTTAAAGACTTTCTATTAAACTTAGTAGAGGCCTCTAATATAGTATCAATTACTAATGTAGCCCTACCCTCAGTTACTACTTTAGATTTAAGTATAGATTCATATAATTTATACTCTTTACCTAAAGAAGTATTTACGAAATATTCTTTTAAAATATCTATAGCTGGTGAATTACCACCTTTAAGTGTGTCAGCGGTGATTTGGCGTACTAACAGTTCAAATAATATGCCTGTGTTTTTGTACTTTGAGTGTTTAATTTTCATCAAGAATATATTTATTTATAAATATGTGGAGTATTTTACTTCTTTAATTGTTTTTCATCTAATAATGAAGAATCGTCTTTATCCTCTTCAAATATTAATACCTTTTTATCTAAATCCTTAAACATATTTAAATTTTTCATATATGAAGACCGAGCACTTTCTAAAGCTAATGGACTTCCTCCTTTGAATTTATTTTTAATACTATTAGAATCATTTTTATCTGTATCTTTCATACGTTTAACTCCTAATCTATCTTTCCCAAAATTATCACCTTGTGTATTACGTTTTACATTAGTATCTTTTGGTCTACCTAATTTAGGATCATCAGCTGCATATTCTTCTGGTTTTGGTACTGCTCCTGGGTTAGTGTACATTCTACCACTTCCATATAATGAGGCTAAATCATGAGGTGTACCATATGATTTACCAGTTTCAACAGGATCATTTCCTTCTGCTTCTATTTGTGCCATTCTAAACTTACGTTTAGCATCTTCTCTAGATAAATCTCTATATTCATCATATTGGTCTTCGCTAAAATGGTAAACATGATCATAAATCCAATCAGAGGGTACTAAACCTTGTTCTAATAAAGTACCAGCTAATTCGGTTTTAGATTTAAGTAATTCAATTTTTTCTTGTTCTAAGATAATAGAAGGACTAGACATTTCTAAAGTAAAATTAGTTAATGTTTCATCAGTATATCCTTGGGTATATAAATGAACTAATGCAATTTTATTTAATTCAGAAACTAATATTCTTTGTATTCTTTCAATTGTGCGTGCAAATCTAATATCTTGTTGTGCTAGTGTAGCTTTACCTTCAACTCCTTCTTCGTATCCTAAGAAAGCTTTTGGAATTTTAAGTGCGGCAAATAATTTACCTCTTAAATATTCAACATCGGCAATCCCATCATATTGTAATCCTGGTGTGGTTTCTATTTTAGTTGTTTGGTCATTACCACGAACAGGGATATAAAAATCTTCCAACATATTTTGCATGTTGTATTTAAGGTTGTATTCTCCTGTTTTATTATCTTGGAAAGGTGTACGTTTTAAATTACCAATTGTTTTTTGCATAAATGCATCTATTTCATTTGGTGGGATAGAACCAACATTCATATAAAATATACGTTTTTCTGGGGCACGAGCAATTCTATGAATTAACATTGCATCTTCCATTAAAACATATTGTTTATATAATTTACGAGCGGGTTCAATATAAGCCCTACCATAAGGTAAATAATTAACATCTGAAAGAAGTCTAAAGTGAGCCATTTCATAATTGTCAAAGAAAATACCTTGTTCATCGTTTAAATTCCCAGCGGTTGAACCTGGTACAGGATACATACCTGAACTTAGATTATCCATTCCATCAGGAGCGTATCTAAACCTAATAGCAGAAGGATTCTGTGGGTTATAACCTTCTTGTCTTTCTATGTGATAAGCAGTATAAGGAATTACATTGTAAACCCCATACTTTTCAGCAATTTCTAATTTTAAGAAAAAATCACCATATTTACACATTTGTCTAACCCACATCCATAAGTTAAACTCAACATTTAATACATCGTAAAATAGGTTATACAACAATTTCTGGATATCTTCATTAGCACTTCTAATTTGAAGTACTTCACCCATATCATTTTTTAAAGTTGATTCATCTGCTAAGACATCAAGAGCAGATGCTATAATAGCATCATTATCCATTAAATCATATTCAGAATATAATTGAGGTCTTAAATATTGGTAATTCATATTGAATTGAGCACCATATAAAGAAGAAGGGCTTGTAGAAAAAACCCTATTATATCTATCCATTAATGAATTAGTTTCTAATTCACCTGTAGATTGTATTTTAGCACTATCAATTACTTTTATTTGGTTTCCACCTACATTTCTTATTACTACGTCAGTAGAAAATAATCTTTTTAGTCTTGAAAATACGCTTTTATCAGCCATAGTATGTTATTATTGTTATAAATATTATTAAAGAAGCCATTTAATGTCTTCCTTACCATCGGGTGTGTTTATGTGATAGGGATTATCTGAGCCTTGTGAAAAACCATATCCACCTTGGTACGAAGTCCTATCTACAGACATATTACCTAAAGCATTTTTAGTTGCTTGTAGTCCTTGTTGTCTTAATTTTAGCGCTGTATCTCTAATATACATAGCTATACCAAAGGACATTACTAAATCATCATTATACCCACTTTGAGCTTCTGCCCTATTATTTTTCCATATAAAGGTTTTCATTTCTTCTAGCAATCTTTTTGATTGTATTGTTACTCCTTTATCACTAATATATTCCTGAAATTTACCTATTACCATAGGTCTAGTTCTAGAAGACATTGTAAAACCGGCTACCATTTTTGAATGGTCCTGGTATTTGTCAAAATACGAACTAGCATTTGGGGAATCACTCTTTTGTGAATAGTAAAGGTTAGGATATTGTCTATCTAAAGCAACTTGTATTGTTGCCCAACCTATATTAGCATTCTCTATTACTAACATTGCTTCATTATATTCAGTAGCTAAACCAACTAATAAATGCCCGTATTCTTTTGTACCTAATTGTCCTTTATATTCAGCAACTTGTACATTATTGGCTACATCAATTACATGACATGCGGAATAATCTTTTCCATCTCCACGAGCAACGTCTGCTACTACCACATAATCTCTTGTGTAATCAGGTGATTCCCAAACCCATAAGTTTTGGTCTGCTCCTCTTCTTTCCATAGGATCTTTTATATAAGTTTTTTCATAAAAGTCTATATATTCAGGATAAAATACAATATCACCAGAGGTACTAAAATCACAATCACATTCTTGTGCAGCCATTCTAGGATCACCTAATAATTCATCTTGTGTATCCCTCCATTTTTGATCTCTTTCTGGGTGGACATACCAGGGGAGTTTTATAGGTAAAAATTGATTTTCTCTATTTTCTGCTCTAACCCATGTTTGATGAAACCAATTTCCAGTACCATAAGGGGTAGATAATGCTATACAACCACCACCAGTTGCTAATGTTTGTTGTGCTGAGGCCCATATTTCTCCAATATTATCAATAAAAGCTGCCTCATCAATTAGTAGTAAAGATACTGCTTCGGATCTACCTGCATCACTTGAAGCCGATGTTGCTTTAATTTGTGATCCATTTGCTAATCGTAAAGTTAATTTATTATTTTCAGGAGCATCTATTTTAAGCCATGAAGGTAAGTTTTCATACATGAATTTTACCTTTGTTACCATGTTTTTAGCTGTTTCTTGCTTAGTTGCAATACAAAGAATATTTTTATCCTTATGGAATGTCATTAACCACAATGAATAACCAGCACCTAAAGTAGATATACCTAACTGTCTAGATTTTAATACTACACTATAGGGATTTTCTTGAAATAACGTTAATACTTTTTCTTGGAATGGGTATAGATTAAACTGTATACGCCCACGTTGTGGGTGCTGTATATAACAGTATTTACGCATAAAGTGTACTGGGTCTTGAGCACATTTTAAGTATTCTTGGCGTATTACTTTTTTTAAATCAGACATACTATTTTACTAAAAGTACAGCAGCTAATACTGCTACTACTCCAGCCCCTGCTGTTAATTTATTTTTAAACTTTTGTTTTTTTACTTCAAGTTTTAACTTTTCATTTAACTGTTGGGAAAGTATAAGTTGTGACCCCTTTGTATCTAATATAGAATTAAAATTATTGATTTGAAAATTAAGGTTATTAATAACACTATCTTTTAATATAATTTTATTTTTTAATAAAGAGTACTTTGTATTGATTAAACTTAATTCTTGTTTAAAACTATCTCCAGTTATTAAATCCTTAATTACTAGTCTGACTATTGGTTTTTTTAATTGAATCGAAGTACTGTCTATAACGTTCTGTGAAAAACCGTTCAAGCTCATCATCCCCAAAAGAATCAACATTATTAACTTTCTCATTTGTTTGTCTTTTTAATATAACTATTTTATTATCTTGTTTACTAATTTCTTGGTCTAATTTTGTTATTTGACCATTTAAGGTATCAATTTCCAAGGTTAATTCTTCATTTATGTTATGTAAAGAATTAATTTTATTTTCTAATGCCTCTATTTTACTATTATACTCATTGATATATTCATCTTCATTTGAAGAGTACATATTAATTAGGTAGTAAGCACCAAAAAATACTATAGCAATATATAAAAACCTTTCCTTAGATGACATTATATCTTCTTATTATCTAGAATACTTTCTAGTTCTTTTTTTAGTTTAGTTTTATCTTTTAAGATTTTAACTAATTTTTCTTTTTCTTCACCTTCAGCTTTAGAATATTTTTTAGCTAATGATTTCATCTCACGAGTTAATAGTGCCAATTCTTCTTTTGCTTTAGCTAAACCTTTAGTTTTTTTAATATCGGATTTAGTTGGTTCTGCATCTTCGTTTTCATTTAAACCCATAGAACTAGCTATATCAGAGAGCCCTCGCATAAGTCCCTTTTGAAAGTAACGAAAATCTATTTGAGAATTAAGGTATGATTTTCTTATTATTGTAAAAACTTCATCAGCAGCATTATACCCCATTTCTTCTATTTCATCTAAACCCACATTTGCATTTTCTTTTATATCGTAAGGGTTTTTATGGGGATTTACAACGGCATCATATGCTTTACCAATATCACCACCATATAAATTATCAGTGATTTTTTTGCCTAACATTTTTAACTGGTCATTATTTAGGGTATGTTTTTTTCCAAATCCTTCTAAATAGAATTGACCTATATCTTCATAGTCATAAGTAAAATCTTTCATTAATGGTGTTGCATCTTCTTCTATACCAGCTTCTTTTTTAGCTGATTCTAGATCCTTAATAGCGGCAGTTAATTCTTTAGTTTTTTCAATTTCTGCTTCAGTATCTTCAGATAATGTAGAGATAATATTTTCTCTAATATAATTTTTTAATTCAGATTTTTTCATTATAATAAGGTTTTATTATAAATATGTTAAAGATTAGTAAACTTTAATATTTGTTGGATTCGTTCCTCTGTAGATCCAGATATCTTTTCTATTTTACCTGCTTTATGACCATGTCTTTTAATAAGTGTGGTAATAGTAAAATCAATTAAATCTCTATAGTGCTCATCTGTTTCACGTACTCCATTATCTTCAATATCTATTCCATAAGGAGATATGTAAAAAATATAATCATATTCTCTAACAAATTCACTAGCATATGTTTCAAATGCTTCTTTATCCTGGTGAGGTATTGATTTTGCATTTAAAGTAAATGCCATAACATCAAGAACTGTTCTATCTGTAATAATATCTGTTTGAATTAATTCAGCACAACGTTCAGCCAAGAATATGGTTTGACCCTTTAATGTTGAATCTGTATTAAGTGGAATACCTTGCTCCATCAAGTATTTAGAACGTTCTGTTCTAAACATATAATCTTTAAATTGCCTTGTTTCTTTTAAAGCATTTACTAATGTAGTTTTACCTACACTCATTGTACCACATAAACCTATTTTCATATCTTAGTTTCTATAATCTGAAAGGTGTGCTTTCATTGATTGATTTTTATAATAAGGTAAACCTTCTCTTTGTTGTCTTGCTTCATTCCATTCCTCTTTGGTATGTTTAATACCATATAAATGATATTCTCCTAATTTTTCTTTACCTTCAGGAATTAAAGCATGTCCCTCCCAATTGTGGAGTTTATTATCCCATACATAAGCGATAGTACCATCTGCTTTTTTTAATCTTTTACTTTGTGGAAACGGTGTTTTTGTTGATTTTGCCATAATTTTTATTTGTTATCAATATACGAAATTTATTTTAATTTTCCAAAAGTGATTCAGCAACATATGTCCCTTGTGCACCACTTACCGTTATACCTCTAGCTGATAAAGCATCGCCTACGAAGTGTACGTTAGGATACTTAGTGAGTGCTAAATTGGCATAATCGACAAGTGGCTCAGGAGAAAGATATTTTACTTCAGGTACATAAATACCCCAATCATCTTTTAATGTTGGGAATACTTTTTTCATGTCCTCAATAAAATCATATACATACATAAAGTAGGGTTGCATTGATTTTGAAATTTTATGTAATGTATCTACTTGAATAGCTGATACATTTACACCTTCAGATGTTTGTGATGGTTTTCTACTTGGGCTATAATATAAACCAGTACCGTCTATTTGTAATTTTTTAACTACATCTCTAGACCAATCAAATGGTTTATCAATGCCTTGCACTTCCATTAATATACCAAAATTGGTCATATCATTTCGGAATGCTTCATCTTTTTTAGCGTGTCCGTTGTACGAATGATCTCCATACGTTTCTTCAACGGCAACATATGCTGCATTGTTGTTTGTACAGAAAGAACGTAATGATACTCCTTTGTCTTCATATTTTCTATATAATTTGAAATCATAAGATACATCAATTAATTTTTGGAAGTGTTTTTGTGGTGCTTCAAATCGAACACCTATTTGTACTGGTTTTGGTTCAGTTGGTAAATCGTATTTTTCAGCTAATTGTTTACCAAAGTCAATACCTGATTTACCTACACCAAAAATAAGTTTATCATATGACATTTCATCTACTGCTCCTATAGATACAATTTGTTCATCAAAATCAATATCAGTTACTTTAGTTTCCCAAATAAATTCAACACCACCATCAACTAAAAAGTCATACCAATTTTTACCTATTTCATGTAGATAATCTGTACCAACGTGCCATACTGGGAATAATCTTAACCCAAAATATGGTTTAATAAAATCTGGTTCTGCAATAGGATTTGAACATTGTACTTCTTCTGGTTTAGGGTGGAAACGTTTAAAATTATCTATCACCTGATCAAATAATTCCATTGCTTTTTCTTCACCACAATATTTAGATAATTGTCCTCCAATTGAAGTATGATAAGTTAATTTACCATCAGACCAACCTCCTGCTCCTAGGAAACCTGTCATTACCTCTTCATATGGTCTTAAATATGGATCTTTACCCATATCAATAATGGTAATTTTACCATCAAACCCATTGTCAACTAGCTTAGTAGCAGCATTTACATTTGCTACACCCGCTCCAATCATTACTACGTTTTTACTCATATTTGTCCTTTATTTTAATGCGTTAATATACGAACTTAAAATGGCGTCTCCAAATGAGACGCCACAGATATCTGTTTATTTTTTAATCACGACAGGCTATGAATCTGTCTATATGTTTTTATTTTAGCAATTACAGCATGTACAATCACATGATGTTCCACAGTTGCATACTTTACAATTACATTTCATATTAGTTTTCTCTTTTATTTAATTCTTCATCTTTTGCAGCGATTTTAACGTCCAACATTATTTCTTCTACTACATTCATAAAATCGATCATATCTATATTGCCATCCATTAATTGATCAACATGCATCATCATTTCTTTCTTTAATGAATCTTTTTTAGATCTACCCATTTCCATTTCAAATTCCTCATCATCAATATACATGTTTTCTTTAAAAGTTTTACCTTCAGGTGTATCTCCTTTATCTTCTTTCCATGCTGCCATGTAATCAGAAATAAATTTTTTAAGTTCTTCACCTCTTAACCCTACAATATACTTACCTTGCCTAACTGCCTGGTCTTTAGTATATTCAATTTTATTCAGTTTAAAAGGTTGAATTCTAAAAGCTTCAGCACCTTCTTCACTGTAATATTTCCCACCTTTATCGTAATCAGGATCTAATTTTAACCTCTCAGGAGGTCTATCATCACCCATTTCTTTTTCTAGTCGACCTTCAGCTAAATATTTTTTTAAATCAAAGTTATCCATTTTATTTTATTTTACGGTATAATTCCATTGCTTCATCAGCAGTATATTCTCCTTCTTGGTAGCTACCTTGATCAAAGCTATTAAAATCAACACCTATTTCTAAACGGTTATCTTCATCATCAAAAAATAATTGATCGAAACCAATTTCATTTTCTTCTCTATCTTCTGAGTTTACTAATTGAAACATATAACCGGTTTTTCCGTTATCATATTCAACGTTAGTAGTAAAAAGAGTATATCCTTGTTCTTCGTTTTCGTATAGCTTACCTTCAGCTAAATATTTTCTTAAATCGAAATTATCCATTTATTTTTATTTTATTTTATTTAATCAAATCTTGTGCTTATGTCAATTGCTTCACCAGCTATTACTTTACCATTTTGTAAAAGAACAATTCCACTAGCTGAATCACCATCAGCTTCTGAATTGTTAATATATTTATTTAGTTCTTCATAATACATATCTAAATTATCTGCTACGTGTTTATCAAAAACACTTTCCCAATTATCCCCCGCAGCATTTACTTCATCTTCAATTCCAAATTTTTCAATAAATTGATCCTCGCCCCAAAAATTAGCAATAGAACCTAATACATAATCTAATTTATTATCAAAAACGATATGATCAGGACCTTCATCATCCCAATATATCATTTGGTACATTCCTGGTTTAATGTCAATTATATATTCATCACTAAATTGTTCTTCCTCATGTGAAGCATCATGTTCAGCTCTATTTCCTATATAAAGTTCTTTATAATCATCATGGCTGAGTATTGTAGCCATATCTATATTTTCTTTTAATAGCTTACCTTCAGCTAAATTTGATAGTTTTTCTTTAGCCCAAGCTTTAGCAAGTTTAACTGCTTCATCTTCGGAATAAACTCCCTGTTCTACAGCATTCATTATTTCGTAATAATCATCACTTACAATTTCTTCAGCAGATGCATCAATAATATCTTGAAGGTATACTTTAGGTTCTACTACCATAGCATCCATTGCTCCTTCGAATTCATCTTCTAATTCTGGGAAGTCAATTGCTTCAAATAGCCTACCTCCATAAAACGTATCTCTTTCTAACCCCAAATCACTTTCTAATCCCTCACGTTCAGTATTATCTAAATTATTAATAAAATCTGATAGTTCATAATCAAAAACTGTTTTGTTATCTATAGATTTTTTTAGTTTTAAATATTTGTCTAGAATTGGATTTTTAAAATCTCCTTCTGTAAGAAATTGTCTAAATCTGTATAGTTCTTTCATTTTATTTTTATTTTATAAGATATACATCATATCATCTTTTAACATTTTTCTCATTTCGTCTTTACTGAATTGAGGGATTGGTTTTCCATTAGCATCCATTTTAAATGCAGGAAGGAATTCTCTTCCCTCTTCATCAGATAATTGTGGAGTAGCATAAATTTCAACATCACCATTACTATGGATTTCTACATACCCCATATCTTCAACAGCATAAATACCTTTTTCTAATTGTGGTTGTGATATTTCTAAATCTTCAAGATCCTCTCTATCATATAAATTAGAATTAAATTCAAAATTATCATAAAATTTATTGAATTCTTCTTCATTCCAAGGGCCTGATTGATTATAGCCGTATATTTTATCATTTGCCATATCATAATATCCTGCGCCACCTGAACCTATACCTCCTAAAATACCATCATCAAATCTAAATCCAGCTTTTACTAGTATGTCTTCAACATCTCTTAGTTCTTCTTTTAATAGCTTACCTTCAGCTAAATATTTTCTTAAATCAAAGTTATCCATTTATTTTTATTTTTAAATCTGTTGTACCTTTTAATATTCGGTGTATTCTACCTTCTGTTATAAATATACGATCCCCTTTTGATAATGCCAAAGGTAACTGATTATCCATCTGTATGGACCATCCTTTACCATCAAGAACTTCTATGTGTCTATCTTCTTTATCCTGATGCCATACCAATTCCATTGGATCTACATCTTTAGAAAATGTTCTTATATTACCTTTATTTTCGTATGGGTTCATATTACCAAAAAGTATTCATTTTAGCACCTAAACCTAATGCTGGAGCGTATCTTGGTAAATTACAAGACCAGTATCCTGCTTTAGTTCTATCTTTTTTATTTTTACAATTGTGACGTGCAGCAAATGCATTACGTGCTTCTTTGTTTTTGATTTTAGCTCTTAAACCGCCTGATCCAAATGATACTTTTTTAATCTTTTTAGTTTTAGGATCACGTACGTAAACATAATATGCTTTTGAACCACCACGTTTTGGTTTGTTTAATGGTGGATCTTTTTTTTCTTTTTTCTTAGCTTTTTTTTCAGTTAGCGCATTTTTAACCGCTTCATCTATTCTTTTTACTAAAGTAGCATTTTTACCTGTCATGTATTTTAATTCCATACCATATTTGGCGGCAATTTGGGCAAGTTGTTTTATTTCGTCAGGAT
>Ga0206126_10003936_pt1 | contig 14704 bp, 10 predicted proteins | sample Helgoland_Spring_5_FD_148621 | JGI IMG/M metagenome (GOLD analysis project Ga0206126, IMG submission 148621) | Pelagic subsurface seawater microbial communities from Kabeltonne, Helgoland, North Sea - Helgoland_Spring_Bloom_20160412_1 | ecosystem: Environmental > Aquatic > Marine > Epipelagic ...
TCAACCTGTTTGATCTCAGGTTTGGAGGTTACGAGGAATTTGAGTTTAGGGACGATGTTTCTGGCCACGCCTATCGCTTTACCTCGGTGGTCTATGATCAGGGTGTTATCTCTACCATTGCCACCCCGCTGGACACCTCAGTGAATAGCTCGCCACTGCCCATAAGGTTTTATCCCGAGATTGTTAGAAGTGACGAAGATTTTATCTCGGAGCTGTTCAATGTGGATGAATTTGGTCCTGCAGAGAGTTTAGGGCTTTTCTCAATTCAAGTTGGTGAAGAGGTTAGCGATGCCGACGCCTTTCCCCTGGATGCCAGCGAATGGCAGGACTCGGATAGCGATGGTGTAGGCGATAACTCGGATGTCTTCCCCGATGATTCCAGTGAGTTTCTGGATACCGATGGTGATGGAATAGGGGATAACGCCGATAACGATGATGATAATGACGGTGTAATTGATTCTATAGACGCCTTTCCGTTGGATAGTAGCGAGAGCTTGGATACTGATGGTGATGGGCTGGGTAATAATACCGACAGCGATGATGACAGTGATGGTGTCGAGGATCAGCTGGATGCTTTTCCATTAGATTCCAGTGAAACTGTGGATACAGACGGTGACGGAGTGGGCAACAATGCCGACCCCGATGACGATAATGATGGGTACCTAGATGCTGGCTCCGGGGAGTATTATGAGGCTTCTGATGTCAGGGTTATCTTTTCTCCAATAAACAGCACCACTGAAATTGTTGCAGGAGCGGAATTGATTGAAAGCCTTGGTGATTTCAACCTGTTTGATCTCAGGTTTGGAGGTTACGAGGAATTTGAGTTTAGGGACGATGTTTCTGGCCACGCCTATCGCTTTACCTCGGTGGTCTATGATCAGGGTGTTATCTCTACCATTGCCACCCCACTGGACACCACAGTGAACAGCTCGACATTGGCCATAAGGTTTTATCCCGAGATAGTTAGAAGTGACGAAGAGTTTATCTCTGAACTGTTCAATGTGGATGAATTTGGTTCTGCAGAGAGTTTAGGGCTTTTCTCAATTCAAGTTGGTGAAGAGGTTAGCGATGTCGACGCCTTTCCCCTGGATGCCAGCGAATGGCAGGACTCGGATAGCGATGGTCTAGGCAATAATGCCGATACTGATGATGATAATGATGATATAGAGGACAGTCTGGACGCTTTTCCTCTGGATGAGCATGAGTCCGTTGATACTGACTCTGACGGCGTAGGTAATAATGCCGATACTGATGATGATAATGATGATGTAGAGGACAATTTGGACGCTTTTCCTTTGGATGAGCATGAGTCCGTTGATACTGACTCTGACGGCGTAGGTAATAATGCCGATACTGATGATGATAACGATGGCTTTCCGGATTTCGCTCTTTTTTATGCAATAAATGTCAGCATTGATGACGTAGTTTCAAGAGGGCCTGCTATTTACGGATTTGGTGTAAGTAATGGTGATGATCCTGTAACTGTGAATAATAGTGACGAAGACTGGTCCAGTATTGATCCCAGTGAACCGGAAGGAATTTATCAGAGTTTCGAAATGCTGGTTAATGGTGGGCAGCAGTCGGCGCATGATGTGACGATGAGCCTTGTGCCAGGCACTTCAGATGAAATTCTGATTACATCAGATAATCCGGATCTGGTTCTCTTTATGCAGCACTCTCCGATGGGTGATCAGTGGGAAACTCTCAATGGTGTATCTCAAACAGCTGATTTCCTTTATCAAGGGGTTGAAGGGGCTAGAGATGCCTTTCCACTCGATGCCAGTGAGTGGCTTGATACGGACAGTGATGGTGTTGGCGATAATGCCGATGCCTTCGACAACGATCCCAGTGAAACAACGGATACTGATGGTGACGGCGTGGGCGATAATGCCGATGTTTTCGACAATGATCCCAGTGAAACCACAGATAGTGATGGTGATGGAGTAGGCGATAATGCTGATGCCTTTATTTATGACCCTAATGAAACCACAGACACTGATGCGGATGGTATTGGTAACAATGTCGACACTGACGACGATGGGGATGGTGTTGATGATGTCTCCGACGCTTTCCCTTTAAATGCCGGGGAGATTCTGGATACAGATTCCGATGGTGTGGGTAATAATGCCGATACTGACGATGATAATGATGGCGTATTAGATGTCGTGGATTTGTATCCGTTAAGCTCAGGTACTCATACATATAAACTATTGGATATTGATGCTAACGGCGAGATTGATGCCCTCAGCGATGGTTTGCTTGTTATGCGTTACCTGTTTGACTTTAGTGGCGATGCATTGGTTAACAATGCTGTTGGGGATGGTGCTACAAGAACTGATTCAACAGAGATTGAAATGTATTTAGAATCACTGATGAACAAGTTTTAATTGGAAAAACAGATGGGAAGGGCTTTGCCAAGGCGGGCCCTTCCCAGTTTGTTGCTTATTTAGAAATAATGTTTGATCTCAAGTAAAACCCCACGCCCTTCACCCACAAAGTAGCGATAGCTGCCAAATGCGTAATCAGCGCGATCAGCAATGCGCTTATCGCCAAGATTAGTTGCACGCAGTCGCAGATCCCACTGCTTAAAACTCTGCCGCAAACTCAGGTTAAGTACATTGTGGCCGGGATATTGGTGGTTATTGGCGGCATCGAGAAAATAGCGGCCAAGATAGAGCCATTCAAGTTCGGCAGTGATGCGCTCAGAGGGCTGGTAACGCAGTTGCGCGCTGCCCTGATAGCGCGGTGCTGTATCTATATCATTGCCATTAACCGAAACGCCATTGAGCGGGCTGCTTTTGCTGTAGAGGTGTTTGGCCCATGCGCCGGCTGTGGCAATCTGCCAGTCAGGGTTGAGCGCATAGCTCAGTTGCCACTCTATTCCCCGGTGGCTGGTTTCTCCATCATTGACCAAAAAGCCATCGGAATCTTTAAGGATAACCTTCTGTTTATTCATTCGATAAAAGTTGAGTTCGGCACTTAGGGCATTTTTATAATAGCGTAAACCGGCTTCAACACTTTTTAGCTGCACGGGTTTGATATCGTTGATCTGCTGCTCTCGCTGCAGGCGATACAGTTCGTTGATCTGAGGTGCGCGATAGGCGCTGGCTACGCGGCTATAGGCTGATAGTGCAGGGTTGATCTGGTAGTTAATGCCCAGGTGAAAGTTGTAGTTATCGTTGCTGTCGGAGCGATCGGCCGGGCGAAAATAACGGCAGCTACCGTCACTTGAATTACAGGCGCTGCCATCATCTCTGCTGGTTCCGGCGAGCATATTATTTTGGTAGTCGTAGTTAATGTATTCAATTCGCACACCGGCTTCGGCCGTTAGTTTTGAGCTGAGGTTTGATTCGAGGTTGGCAAAGGCGGCGACCTGTTGGCTATCCACTTCAAAGTCATAATGCTGGCCCTGATAGCGGACATTATCGGCACTGCCAAGGGCGTTGGCCTGAAATTCCTCGACCCACATACTCGCCCATTCAAGATCGGCGCCGAGCCATAGGCTGGTACTGTTATTTAAAGATTGTTTAAAACTGGACTGAACGCCGGCACTGGTCTGGCCATTTTTCTCTTCGGCCTGTCCGGGTAGATAATGCTGTAAAAAAGTCATGCTGCTATGACGCATATAGGGGCTTATTTGCCATTCGTTCGAATTACTATCGTTGCCAGAATTACTGTTGGAGAAATGACTAGAGAGCCTAAATGCCTGTGCATCTCTAAAGGCTTCCGGATTGGGATTGGTTTTCCATACTTGCGGATCGCGGTAGGCATTTTCACCGCGAATAAAGCCGGCGGTTTCCTGATTTAGATTAACCGCAGAGAAGTGAGTATCGCTGCTGATCGCAGTACCAGTCCACTGGTGTTTTAGGGACAGTTTCTGCTGGTCAAAACCGGAGTCGTCCTTAAAGCCGGCATCCTTTACCCCATTGGCCGCGATCTGCCATTGCTGCGCACCGCGCTGCTGATTCCAGCCGAGTTTAATTCGATGGTAATCATGGTTGGCGGTTTCAAGGGAGAGATAGTTGCGGTCGATCTGTGGTGAAAGACTATTAATCACACCGTGCAGGGCATTGGAGCCATAAAAGACTGTGCCCGGCCCTCGCCAGACTTCAAGTCCGGCGGCTTGCTCGCTGTTGACTTCAAATAGCTGGTTAACATTGCACATGCCGGTGGGACGAATCGGTAGGCTATCTTCGCTGGTCTGGATCTCACCGCAGCTGCCAGCGCCGGTGAAGACTGGAGAGCGCACGGCGGCAAGTAGTTCCTGACCATTGCCACGGCTCAGCCAGACCCCGGAAAGGCGGGCGGCTGCCTGGCTGATATGCACATGGCCGACCAAATCCAGTTCGCTAGGGGTGACCTGCCCAATGGCGCCGATAAGTTTGCCTATAGCCTGGTTGTCACGGCGACCGGTAACGGTAATGGTTTCGATATTATTTATCTGGCCGGTATTTTCTTCTGGGGCTTCTGCTTCGGAATAGGCGGTAATGCTGAGGAGTATGCTTGTTAGCAGTAGTGGCATAGAGACTAATTTGAAGGGGGTTGTCATATAGGCAGGCTCTGAAAATAAAGGGGGTCAGTAATTTGCTTCCTAGATTATAGTTCACTTTGGGTCTTTTACTATTAGCAACCCAATTTTCACTCTAGGGCGTATTTAAAAACAGTTAACACTGGAATTTGAAAAGGATTATTATTTTGACTATTGCGCTATCGAAGTTGGAAAAATATTTTGTTGTGGAGAAGTTGGTTCTTCACTCTGTGGATTTAAGTCTCTATCAGGCCTCGGCTATTATTGATGGAGAAGAACAGTATATTACTGATGATAAGGGCGCTCTTTTGCGTTCTCGAAGTCTGCTTGATCTGCAGAAGTTATTGCGCGAAGTCTCAGCTAACCAATCCGTGCTTCGTCATACCAGTGCCTATGATGAAATGATTGGCGGCGCTGAAAAACCTGCTACTAATGCTCTTGAAGTTCCGCTGACAGATAACCAGCTTTACTGAGTAGTGTTATTATTGCAGGGTGATTTTTTCTGGCTCTGGCTGCAGGGTCTTTTATTTTTTTCTAGAGAGTTTCTTCAATGCCTTTTTTTCTTGTTCCGCTATTAGTGATCGGCGGTTTGTTTTTGATTTTATACACCATTGATCTGGCCAAGAGGGTCAAAAAGATGGAGGCGCAATTTGCCGAGTTTAGAAAGCAGACTCACAAGGTGATTGCCGCCCATAAAGAGCAGATTGAACTATTGCGAAGTGATAATACAGCGGACTAGAACCATCGCAGAGTGGGAAAAATTTTGATTATCCACTCTGCGAAGATTAGTTTTTAAACTGTTTATAAAGGCCCGTTCTGTTCAGTCGGGTTACTCTGGATTTCAGACCACAGCGCAGAATAGACTGAGCTGCCATTGATAAAGTAGACCGCATCGCCATCGAATACTGAACGCTGCAGACTGTTCCACCACTGCGATTTGGCACTGATATGCCCGACCTCAATAATCGAGCTAAGCTCTGGCGTATCCTTGCTGTCGATTTCAAATAGATAGAGTCGATCCTCTTCCGTATAGCCTTTGCTCTCATCGTATAAGCCCAGTGATAGAGGTATAGAGAATCGGTCTGTACTTTCACTGATTGGCTGATAGGTAAAGGCGTGATGGTTGTAGCGTGCTTCAGAGTGACTCCAGGAAGCCTCTGGTGCCAGAGTAACGGTGCCGAGAGAGATGGGATCATTAATCAAGGCGACATTAAACAGCTCTAGTTTTACCGCACGGTTTTCATCCTGGCCGAGACCCAGCAATAAATCGCTGCTAACCGGATGCAGGAAATCCGAGAAGCCGGGAACGCTAAGCTCGCCGGCAATCAGTGGATCAGTTGCATTGGAGAGGTCGAGCACATACAGCGGGTCGGTGCGCTCAAAGGTTACCAGATAGAGTGTATCGCCAAGGAAACGCACACCGTAGAGGTCTTCATTGGGCTTGCCGATTTCAGCGGGGCGCTGTTCATTGGGCAGTGTTGCCACTAATTCGAGCTCAACTGCAGTGTCTGATTGTTTAAATACAAACAGTTGATGATCGAGTCGATCACTGGAATCATCTTTAAATTCTGTGGTCACCAGACGCAGATGGTCAGCATATTCATTAATGCGGAAATCACTGCTGCTGCCATTGATCGTTCCTTGAACAACGCCGGAACCTGAATAGCTGATTTCTTCGCCTGCCATTTCACCAATAGTATATTTATGAACAAAGGTTCGAGCCTCTGAATTGCTGTACTCCGCCTGAGTCAGGTAGATGGCATTTTCCGAGACATAGACACCGGAAGTCGGCTCCATATAACAAACCGCCTGGCTTATTACTGGCTGTCCATCGGTTGATGGCCCCAGATCAATAGCGATAAGTAATGTCATGGTCGGAGTGTAGGAGGCGCTTGGCGAGCTGCTGTGCTCTGAGTCGGCAATGCTGCAATCTGTGGCTGCCAACAATGAACTTTCGCTGCCATTAATCGATACCTTGGGCAATATATCTTCAATGCTTAGGGCATCCAGAGTCGCTGTGTTTTCGGCGGCCATCTCGTCGTCGCTAGGGTAGTAGTGCAGACCCTCAGCTCTTGGGGTATGGCGGGCGACCAGATAGACGGTATCGCCTTTTTTGCGGCTGCTGATAAAGCCGCCTTCAATCTCAATCTGCCAGTCGAGGGTTGGATTGGCAGTGTCACTAATATCGTAAACCGCTAGGCCAGTGCTTTGACCCTGCCAGGTGCGCGGGCTGATAAAAGCATCACCGTAGAGTCCCCACCAGCCGGAGCTATTAATAGAGACTAGCTGTGAGTTATCAATATACAGCCCTTCGATACTGCGGTTGCTATCGACGGCAATGCTGCCAACCTGAGTGGCACCAGCTTGCTCGGGGTCTGTGGCGAGAATACGAATGCTGTGCTCATCGCTCTCCATTGCACCATCTTCAGGGATCATAATCGCATCATTGGCAATCATTACATCGTCTTCAAAAAGCATATCATCGACAATAAAACAACAGTCCATACTGCGGCTGGGTGCGATAAATAGGTGCGATCCATTGTATTTAACCGCGTCGTGTTCATCGATATTTTTTTCAAGGGTATAGGTTGTGGTATAGCTCTTTGATGCGCCACCATCAGATGCGTCGGCAACGGCTGCATCAGTGGGCATGGCATCAGTAATTTCAACAGCAACTTCAGCCACTGGCTCAATAGTCTGATTAAAGCCCTGACGGAATGATTGCAGGAACTGATCCTGAGTTTCAATGGCGACTAATAGGCCTGGGGTCAAGACATCCTCAATGGGAGTAATGATTTCTTCAACTGTGCTCGCCGTATTGTCTCCACTACCGCCGCCACAGGATGAGAGGGTGGTAGAAAGTGCAATGGAAGCTGCTATTAAAGTGTATTTATTAGCCATGATGTTTGATTCCCCAAGGGTAAGTTTTTTTATTATTCAATTGCGATATTATCAGATAATAACGTAAGGATTGCCAATGCAATGCAATGCAATGGAATGGAATGGAACAGTTATTGACGCATCGATGGAAATCCATACCTAAAATTAGCCCTCAACCTGTTACATTGCAGTATCTATAATCATTATTTACAGCGAGTATTTATTCAGTGTCATCGAGTCAAGCGATTGAAGATCCACAACTCACCGCGACCCCCAAAAAACTGTCGATATTGCTGTCGCTTTTAGGCTTTTTTAAACCCTATAAAACACAGGTCTGGGTGTTTTTGGCGGCCTTGGTCTTTACCGCGTGCATCACTCTTTCTGTGGGTCAGGGATTGCGCATGGTGATTGATCAGGGATTTGTCGGCCAATCTCTCGACAACCTCAATAAAGCTATTCTGTTTATTGTCGCGGCTTCAGTGCTCATGGCAATTGGAACCTACGTGCGCTTTTATTTAATTTCTTGGTTGGGCGAGCGAGTCACTGCAGATATTCGCAAAGCGGTGTTTGATCATATTGTTGGCCTGCCCCCAGCATTCTTTGAGACCAATCGAAGCGGCGATATTATGTCTCGATTGACCTCTGATACGACTCTATTGCAGTCAATTATCGGTTCGTCGGCTTCTATTGCTCTGCGCAGTGCGATCAGTTTTAGTGGTGCATTGATTATGTTGCTGATCACTAATTTTAAGTTGTCGTTGATTATTCTGTTGGCGGTTCCTCTGGTGCTTATGCCGATTCTTATTTTTGGTCGCAAAGTACGCAAGCTCTCCCGTGACAGTCAGGCTTCAATTGCCGATGTCGGCAGTTATGCGGGGGAAATTATTCAGCATATTAAAACAGTGCAAAGTTTCACCCATGAAGAACAGGAAAAAACTGCCTTTAGCGCAGAGGTAGAGCTCGCCTTTATGATCGCTCGGACGCGTGTCCGTCAGCGAGCAGTATTAATGGCAGTGGTTATCTTGCTGGTGTTTGGAGCCCTGTCGGGAATGCTCTGGGTGGGTGGCAGCGACGTGATTAAGGGCACCATGAGCGGCGGCGAGCTCGGCGCATTTATTTTCTACGCAATACTAATGGCGACCGGCGTGGCCTCGCTGTCTGAAGTTTATGGAGAGCTACAGCGCGCGGCCGGTGCAACTGAACGATTGATGGAATTGTTGCACGCTAAGAATGAGATTGAGACAGCTGCGGTTATTACTGCGGATATTCGTACATTACCTGCCGTATTGAGCCTTAAAGAGCTGACCTTTAGTTATCCGTCTCGACCAGAAAAGCCGGCATTAGATAAATTCTCTCTGACCATTGAAGCCGATAGAGTTGTAGCTCTGGTTGGTCCCTCAGGGGCTGGAAAATCGACGCTGTTTGATCTAATTCAACGATTTTATGATCCTCAGGAAGGTTCCCTATGTTTTGGTAATAGAGATATTCGTCAACTATCGCCTCAGCAACTGCGTGAGCAGATCGCCGTGGTGCAACAGCAGCCGGCACTGTTTACCGGCGATGTGATGTATAACATTCGCTATGGTAAATCCGATGCCAGCCATGAACAGGTTATTGCCGCGGCCAAGGCCGCTCATGCAGATGAGTTTATTCGCCAGTTGCCCAATGGCTATCACAGTGACCTTGGCGAACAGGGTGTGCGGCTCTCAGGTGGCCAACGTCAGCGTATTGCCATCGCCCGTGCACTGTTGAAGGATCCACGCATTCTATTGTTAGACGAAGCGACCAGTGCTTTGGATGCGGAGAGTGAGCACCAGGTGCAGTTGGCTTTGGGTACGTTAATGAAGGGCCGAACCACGGTGATCATTGCTCATCGGTTGGCGACTATTTTGCACGCAGATTTAATTGTGGTGATGGATAGGGGCCGAAAAGTGGCTCAGGGCAGTCATCATGAATTACTTGCGGCTAGCCCACTCTATGCGCGTCTTGCTGAGTTACAGTTTTCCAGCGACCGGCGTGGAGATAATGTTGGGTGATCATATTTGCAGATCGAAACGTAAAATTGTTAATGTAGGTCTACAATAATTAAAACCGACTAATAAAAAGAGCTTGTATTCATAGCCTCTATAAAACTATAAAACTAAAAAGAACCTAGATTATGAATCTTATTCGAATAGTCGCAGTCCTTCTAGCAACCGCTTCCTGTAGCCTCTTCACGCATCAAGATCCGCTCACCAAGTCTCTTGATGAGCTTAAAATAAAGACATCCAGCGGTATTGTTCAGGGTCAATTTACAGATCAGAGTAGTAATTCTGCGGTGGTTAGCTGGTTAGATATTCCCTACGCCCAGCCACCGGTTGGGGATTTGCGTTGGCGAGCGCCGCGATCACTGAAATCCCCAGATGCAGTTATTAAAACCAAGGGCAATATAGCCTGTGTTCAACCAGCTAGTGAGTATGGTGGTGTCAGCGGTGAGAGTGTTGTGGGTGATGAGGATTGTCTGTATCTGGATATTCGTGCGCCGGACGATTTCACCACGGCCAACTACCCCGTGATGTTCTGGATTCATGGAGGCGGCAATACTACCGGCACCAAGAATTATTATGATTACAGTAAATTAATTGAAAGCCAAAAAGTGGTTGTGGTAACCATTAATTACCGCCTCGGGGCTCTGGGGTGGTTTACTCATCCAGCGATTCAGGATTTACAGACCGGACTTGACACCACTTCTAATTTTGGCACTCTTGATATCATTCAGGCGCTGCACTGGGTGCGGGATAATATTGAGCAGTTTGGCGGCGATGCCAACAATGTGACTATTTTTGGTGAGTCTGCCGGTGGCCACAATGTCTACAGCCTGCTCGCATCGCCTCTTGGCAAAGGGTTGTTTCATAAAGCCATTGCTCAGTCGGGTTATAGCATTAGCAACAGTTTGGAAGATGCCTATAACGAAAAAGCTGCTAATAGCTATGTCACCCTAGGTTCATGGCAGGTTGTTGAAAAGCTTCTTGAACAGCAGCAGGGGCTCAGTCAGCAGTCTTATTCCCCTGAACAACTGCACCGCATACTCAAGAATGTCGATGGCCGAGAGTTTATTAACCAGTACAAGAAAACCGCCAAAATCAACTATATACCGTTAACCACCTCTGATGGTGTTGTGATTCCTCAGCTGGGGCTTCTGGCTGCTCTGGCAGATCCCAAGTACGCCAAAAATGTACCGGTTATCTCTGGGGCCAATAAAGATGAGGTGACTCTCTGGCTGGGACTGCATCGTTACTTTATAAAGACCGCCTATCCGTTCACCAAATTATTGCCCGCCAAAATGACGATTAAAAACCCGAAGCTGTATAGTTTTTGGGTAAGGATTAGATCTCAGGCATGGAAGGCGCGGGGTGTTGATGAGCCGCTCAATGCACTGGAAAAGGCCGGCTACACTGACCTTTATGCCTATCGCTTTGACTGGGATGATCAGAAGTCGTCCTTTTTTGCCGACTTTCCGAATATTTTAGGCGCCGCTCATGGCACAGATATCTCTTTTGTATCGGGGGATTTTAAGTATGGCCCGATCACCTCGTACATTTATCCTAAAGGCGAGGCTCGCGATCAGATGCAGCGCACGGTAATGAATATCTGGGGAGATTTTGCCGCCTTGGCAACCCCTGACAAATCCTTGCCTTTCAAGTGGCAGCCCTACAATAGCGTCGATAAGGCCTTTATCCGCTTGGATAAAGATGAACACTTAGCGTTAGATTTCGAGACTCAAACGCTGGACAGTTTACTGGCAAGAGTTGCCGCAGACGACCATGCGACCTATGCGGAGAAATGCATTATGGTCTGGGAGACGTTAATCAATATAGGCGACCCTGATATTCCTCGCTACAAGACTTGGAACAACAGTCAGTGCCAGGGTTTTGATGCCCGCGCCGTGCAGGATAAGATAGCCTCAGATCTGATACAAAAATATGGCACAGCATCGGTGTTATAAACTGCATATAGGGGATTAAAGTGAACCAAACAGTTGATAAAACGGCTAGTTTTATTGGCCGATTTTTCAGTATTTTTCAATTTCCGGCCAGTCGAGTTAAAACCTTTTTTCTGATTCTGCTCAGTGTGTTTTTTACTTATGCGGGAATCGATCATCTAATCTCTCCAGACTTCTATGTCAGTATTATGCCGCCGTGGATTCCGGCTCATCTTGAGTTGGTCTATCTCAGCGGCGTGTTTGAGGTGATGGGCGGTGTCGGGGTGCTAATCCCACGCTTTCGCGCCTTTGCCGGCGCCGGACTGGTGGCACTGTTGATTGCGGTTTATCCAGCCAATCTGCATATGGCTTTTAACCCCCATCTGTTTCCTGATATTCCGGTGGTGGCGCTGTATATTCGCTTAGCACTACAGTTTTTGGCTTTCTACTGGGCTTACACGGTAACCAGGCCAGACTCTACACTCAGCTAACCCAAACTAAGCAGTTGTTGGCCATGTGATTAATATCTTATGATTGAGCACAAATCAGCGATCTAATTTTCCGCACCGAGTTAATGATGAGTTTTGATATTCCTGCTAACAAATTTTCTGACCCGTTTATCACCGCCGATGGATCGACCCGAGCCAGTGTCAAACTCAAGCAGTTACAGACCCTGTGGTTTAATACAGGCACTCTGTGTAATCTCGCCTGTACCAACTGCTATATAGAATCTACCCCGACCAACGATCGCCTCGAATATATCCGCCTTAGCGAGGTACAGCCGTTTCTCGATGAAATACAGAGCCAGAACTTGGGCACCAAGGAAATAGGCCTTACCGGCGGTGAGCCGTTTATGAACCCGGATATTATTCCGATTATGGGGGCTATATTGCGCCGTGGCTTTCAGCTGTTGGTGCTGACCAATGGTATGCGTCCCATGGCCAAGCTCGCTGATCAGTTGCTGAAGTTGCATAAGCTCTATCCTCAGCAGCTAACAATACGTGTCTCTGTGGATCACTACCGTCCTGAATTACATGAGGAGGAGCGCGGTGCCCGCTCATGGCAGCCCATGCTTGATGGACTCTGCTGGCTATCCAATAATGGCTTTAATCTCGATGTGGCAGGGCGCACGCTGTGGGGCGGCGACGAGCAAAGTTTAAGAGAGGGCTTTGCGGCGCTGTTTAAGCACAACAATATAGCGGTAGATGCGCTGGATAAAAAACAGCTAGTGCTATTTCCCGAGATGGCCGAGGGCAAGCCGGTGCCGGAAATTACCACGGCCTGCTGGGATATTCTCGATGTTAAGCCCGATGCGATGATGTGTGCCTCATCGCGAATGGTGGTTAAGTGCAAAGGGGATTCCACCCCCAGTGTGATGGCCTGTACTCTTCTAGCTTACGACCAGCAGTTTAATCTGGGAAGCACCCTTGCTGAGGCTTCGAAGACTGTGCAGCTTAACCATCCTCACTGTGCGGCATTCTGTGTGCTTGGGGGTGGCAGTTGTTCTGTTGAGGGCTAAATGTAGACTCATTTTTAATTTAAAGTAAATTCTACTTAAATTCTCTAACCATATAATCTACAAGTATTTTCTGTCCGTTATTCCTAAAGTTTTCCGCCGGTAGCTCATGCTTTAATGCGCTTATATCCTCAATGGTATCCACATCGGTAATGGGTTCTAAAAGAGCCGTTTTAGAGGGCAGTTGGCTGAGTAATTGCTCGCCAGTATCCGCTGCACTGTAAGTCACATTGGTCCAGATATCTCTGGCAATAGCTGCTCTGCCAGCCAATAAATAATAACCCCCATCCACTGCGGGGCCCAGTGCAAAGCTGTTGCTCTGCAGAGCCTCTATGGCATTGTTCAGATGTCTTGAGGAGAGTTGCGGTGAATCGGCACCAATTAGAATAACTCGTTGATATTTAGCCAGCAGTCTCTGGTAGATGTGATGCTGACGTTCACCAAGACCGCCTTCACCGGTATATAGAGTCTCAAAGCCCTGCCACAGTGGGTGGGATAGCCCAGCTTCTTCACCCACTGCCCAAAAAGGCACAATATTCAGTGTTTTCGTTGCTGTTTCCAAGGTTTCGCGAATTGCCTCTGTGCACAGCACATAAAGCTGTTCTGCAGCAGCTGTGCCTATAGTAGCCGCCAGGCGGGTTTTGACCGGCGATAGTCCTGGGGTTTTAACAAAGACCGCTATGGCCGTTGAGTTTAGGGGGCTGCTAATCATTAAAAGATACTTTTCATTAAGAGATACTATTCATAAGGTGCTTTGATACGCATGGCGATAAGTTTTAGTAGCTGTGGAAAGGACATGGTAATCCAGCGCCACTGGTAGAGCAGGGTGAGTTTTAACCATCCCTGCTGTTGATACTTACGACCACTGGTCAGTAGCTTTGAGGGAATACGGCGCAACTTGATACCGGCCTGACGGGCGTGCCAGACAAATAGTAGGTCTTCTCCGTAGGGAGCCTCCTGTGGATAGCCGCTGAGCTGATTAAACAGTGACTTCTTGATACATAGCCCCTGATCGCCAAACGGTGCTCCGGCAAAACGTGAACGCAGATTGGCACCCAGTGCATTTAAATATAGGGGGCTTTTACTACAAGCTTGATCAAAAGCCAGATCAAAATAGTGTAAGTCCTCTGGATGCTGCTCAAGGCTCTCGGCCAGAGCGCAGAGATTATCTGTGCTGATACGGCTATCAGCATGGACAAACCACAGCCATTCACCACAGGCTTTGGCGGCACCGCTGTTAAGGCTTTCGGCACGGCTGTTTTTACTGCAGGGAATAATCTCCGCCGCTAATTCGCTGTGTTTCTGCAGATCAGCCAGTAGTGTTTTATATTCGCTTTCATCTGCGGCCATTGGGATAACAATACTGACCTGCGCAAGTAGCGGGGAGGTTTTGTTCTTTGCGGTTGCAGAGTTCACTGTTGCAGAGTTCACTGTTGCAGAGTCCCAAGCCATTCCTGCTGGTCAGCGCTTAGCTGCTGTTTGGGCGTCATCACTGCAGTCTGCAGTGCGCTTCTAATATCCGCAGGCGTTTCCGATAAAGGCTGCGATAGCAACTGGCTAAGCAGCGCCAGCGCTTTAGCCAGAGTCCCCGAGTAGACCTCAAAGAACTTGTCGACGCTAACATGCTGGCTGGGATCGTCCATCCAGCAGTCATAGTCTGTAATCAGGCATAGTGAGCAGTAGGCGAGCTGTGCTTCGCGGGCTAAAAAAGCCTCGGGAACATTGGTCATACCGACCAGATCGCAGTTGGCGGCGCCGCGTAAAAAGTGGCTTTCGGCTCTGGTACCCAGTCTTGGGCCCTCGACACAGGCATAGGTGT
>Ga0206126_10003937_pt1 | contig 14702 bp, 15 predicted proteins | sample Helgoland_Spring_5_FD_148621 | JGI IMG/M metagenome (GOLD analysis project Ga0206126, IMG submission 148621) | Pelagic subsurface seawater microbial communities from Kabeltonne, Helgoland, North Sea - Helgoland_Spring_Bloom_20160412_1 | ecosystem: Environmental > Aquatic > Marine > Epipelagic ...
AAAAGTTATTTGTCTGGATGGAGACGGGGCAGCCATCATGCATATGGGATCGATCGCCGTTACCGGCCAATCTGGTGCAGCCAACCTGATCCACATCATCCTTAATAACGGCAGGCATGACTCCGTAGGCGGCCAGCCAACATGTGGGTTTGAGATTGATTTCACAACCATTGCAAAAGGCTGTGGTTATCCATCAGCGCATTCAGTGGATAACAAAGCCGAATTGAGTAAAGTCTTAGGAGCATCAATGGATGTTCAAGGACCTGTGTTATTAGAGGTCAGAGTAAGCTCTGGAAATAGAGATGATCTGGGCAGGCCTGAGCTCACACTGGAGCAACAAAAACGTGCCTTCATGCGCCATTTAGATGAGTGAAAACTTGGCTATGCCACAACAACAACACTACCAAGGAGACGATGGTTGGGCAAAAATTGCTGATTACCTTGATGCTATCTCCGCGAGTAACATTCTTCTGGTAACGGGAAATAATATGTACCGTGCATCTGGCGTAGAGCAGGCTCTCGAGCCGGTGCTGCGTAAAAGAAAAGTAACTCATCTTACTTGTTTTCATGCCAATCCAAGAGTTGAGGATGTTAATCAGCTGCTTGACCAGATTGATAACAAGGAAAGTCATCAAGCCATCATCGCAGTCGGCGGCGGCAGTGTAATCGATGTTGCCAAATTACTAAAAGCCTTTCGGGCTAATTCGCTGAATCTTGTTGAGCATCTTGGCTATAAAGATGAACAGGAACTACACCCAGCAGATTTGAAGCTTATCGCAGCACCAAGCACCGCCGGATCTGGCAGTGAAGCAACACGTTTCGCGGTTGTCTACAAAGACAAAGAGAAATTTTCCATCGAACATGACAGGCTGTTGCCAGATTTTTCCGTCGTTATCCCGTCCCTGTTAGCAAGCGTGCCTTCGCATGTGGCAGCATCCAGCGGCATGGATGCCCTCTGTCAGGGCATTGAATCCTACTGGTCGATTCACTCCACCGAGCAATCAAGAGAATTAGCCGCCCAAGCCATCCGCCTTGCCTGGGCCTCCATCGAGGAAGCCGTCAACCAACGCACCACGCAGTCGCTCAATAACATGGCGCAGGCCTCTCACCTCGCCGGGCGCGCCATCAATATCACCCGCACGACGGCACCGCATGCTGTTTCCTACCCCCTGACATCCTACTTCGGAATCACCCACGGCCACGCCGTCGGAATACTCACAGCCCAATTCCTGCGCTACAACGCAGCCGTGACCAAAGACGACTGCCTGGACTCCAGAGGCACTGAGTGGGTTGTTGATCGACTCGATGAAATTACTGCGATGCTTGGAGCGGATACTATTGATGAAGCGGCACGAGCGCTAACGAAAAAGCTCAAAAGCATAGGCCTGGAAACCAGTTTTTCGCAGCTTGGCATCCGGACCGAGCAAGACATCCAGATCGTTATCCAACACGGCTTTGATCCCGGCAGGGTTAGGAATAATCCGAGGTCTATTAACGAAGTCTCATTAAAGAAATTAATAACTTAACACTCAGTAAAACGATGATTCATAATACCGCAGATGTTCAGACAGCGAAGATAGGCAAAGATACGAGAGTATGGCAGTTTTGTGTCATTCTTAAAGATGCAAAGATCGGAGGAAACTGCAATATTTGCTCACACTGTTTTATTGAAAACGATGTCATTGTAGGTGACAACGTAACCATCAAATGCGGCGTGCAGCTGTGGGATGGACTAGAAGTCGAAGACGATGTTTTCATTGGCCCCAATGTTACGTTTACCAATGACAAACATCCTAGATCAAAGCAATACCCTGAAGCTTTTGCCAAAACTATCATCAAAAAAGGTGCCTCTATTGGTGCTAATGCTACAATTCTGCCCGGCATAATCATTGGTGCAGAGGCGATGGTTGGAGCGGGCGCGGTTGTTACAGTGAATGTTCCAGCAGGTGCTGTTGTTGTAGGTAACCCTGCTAAAATTTTTAATTAAGATATATCATGAGCAAAAAAACACATCATTTAAAGAGTGGAGACCGGATAGAATTCCCTGTCATTCAAGACCAGCGAGGCAATCTTAGTTTTGTCGAGCAAGGAGAGCACATTCCCTTTGATATTGAGCGGGTTTACTATCTCTATGATGTTCCGGGGGGAGCCGAACGTGGCGGACACGCGCACTATGATCTGGAGCAAGTGGTTATTGCCATGAGTGGCAGTTTTGATCTGATTCTTGACGATGGTCATGAGAAAAAGCGAATCCACCTGAACCGATCTAACTACGGAATCTATGTCAAAGATATGGTCTGGCGGGAAATGGACAACTTCTCCTCTGGATCTGTTTGTATGGTCATTGCCTCCAACAAATACAGTACAGAGGACTATATACGCGACTACGAGCAGTTTCTAATGGAGGCCAAAAAGAAGGGCTAATACTACAAGGCAATACCAACGATTTAACAATGAATATTCCACTCATGGATATCAAGGCCACCAACGAAGCCTATAGGGATGAAATTGATGCGGCCATCAAAGAAGTCCTCGATTCGGGCTGGTATATACTCGGCGAGCAATTGAAGAATTTTGAGAGAGAATTCGCCGATTATTGTGGTGTTGATCATGCTATTGGCGTGGGCAATGGTCTGGATGCTCTGGTGCTGATCCTTGAGGCTTACAAGGTGATGGGCAAGCTTGAGGATGGTGATGAAGTAATCGTGCCAGTGAATTCTTTCGTTGCCTCTGCCCTTGCAGTGAGTCGTGCCGGACTTAGCCCGCGTTTTGTAGACGCTGATCCAGAGACTTATCTGTTATCACTGGATGCTGCTGCACAGCAAATCACACCGCTTACTAAGGCAATCATGCCAGTACATCTCTATGGCAGGGTTTGTGATATGGATACTATGAATGCTTTCGCCAAGCAGCATGACTTGCTGGTCATTGAAGACGCCGCACAGGCACATGGGGCCAAGTGGCAGGGTGAGCGCACCGGAAGCCTCGGAGATGCGGCCGGATTCAGTTTTTATCCTGCAAAAAACCTGGGGGCCATTGGTGATGGTGGCGCAGTGACGACCAATAATTCTGAATTGGCCAATACGATTCAAAAGCTACGTAACTACGGCAGCGAAACTAAGTATGTTCATGAGCTCAAGGGTGTGAACAGCCGCCTAGATGAAATTCAGGCTGCGGTCATCAGGGTGAAACTCCGCCATCTTGACCGGGATACCGAACAACGCCGTTTGTTGGCTGAGTCATTAAACGAAAAACTGGCATCACGCGACCTCGTTCTACCCCAACATCCTTCGGAGCGGGAAGCTCACGCGTGGCACTTGTATGTTGTGCGTAGCAATAAACGGGATGAATTCATGGATGAAATGGCAGCAAAGGGTATTGAATGCGGCATTCATTACCCAATTCCGATTCATTATCAGGAGGCGTATTCAGAGTGTAAAAACCTGACATTTCCCGTGGCCGAATCCCAGGCAGACAGTTTGGTAAGCATTCCCTTGGCTGCCGGAGTCAGGGTGTAAAAAATACGAATATGCTTACAGAGACGACAACGATAGGCTCGATGAAATTCAGGCGGCTTGTTTGCGGGTGAAACTCCCTTATATGGATGCGGATAACTACCGTCGGAAGGAAATTGCGGCACAATATTGCGCGGGAATTAGTGATCCCAAAATACTAATGCCAGAGCTCCCGGAGGATACAACAGAGCATGTTTTGGCATTTATTTGTCATGCGCACTTAAACGCACGCAGCCATTATCCAGCATATGCAAGAACAGGGAGTCTAGATCTTGATTCATTACCCCATTTCTCCTTATAAGCAAGTGGCCTTTAAAAGTGATTACGCCCATCACTCTCTGCCTGTATCTGAGAAACTCGCTCAAGAGGTTGTTCCAATACCGATTAGTCCTATGATGACCGATGGTGATGTTCACGTTGTCGTGGCAGTTGTAACTACATTTAAAGATCACGAAGTATAATTAAGATTAGATATATACAAGATCCCGAACATATCGATCACTAAAATAGGCATGTCACCTTGAGCTGAGCCCAATAGTTATAAACACAGCTTGAGCTGACTTGCAAAAGTAGTCAGTGCTAACTGAAATATATCATCAACTAATTAAGAGGTTATCTCCTAAGCTTACTCATGAACACAGTCTTTAACTTAATCTCTCAGTCGACATTCGCCCTGCCTACCATTCTCCCGATAACTTTAATATATCACGATGCCAGTAACATCTAACGATACGCCCAAAAGACAAACAGCCGATTTTAAGAGTCTTCCATTGTTCGCAAAGCGAACAGCCGGTAAATGGCTAAATTCAATTCTGGCAAAACGAAATAAAAAGATAGTGCCAATAGATTTTTGTTCAATGAGAGAGATTCATAATCTGGGACGCGAATACCATCTTGATATCTACGCTAATGAGTATACTAATGATTTCATAAGAATGTCCTTGTTGGATTTAGCAATAGATGAAAAAAAGACAAAAAAATAGCCGGAAGCATAGCCGAATTAGGGGCTTATAAAGGACATTTTGCAAGTGTTCTAAACAGCGCCTTGTCCACTCGCCAACTATATCTCTTTGATACTTTTGAAGGCTTTGATATCAGTGAAGAGCAATACGACCAGCAAAACCATGGTCTGGCTTATCATCGTGATGTTTCCGACACTACGCTCGAAGCGGTGATGAAGAGAATGCTCAACCCCGATCATTGCATTACTCGAAAAGGCCTTTTCCCAGATACAGCAGTTGGCTTGGAGGACGAGAAATACAGCTTTGTTTCGATTGACACCGACCTTTATAAACCTATCAAATCAGGCTTGGAGTATTTCTATGATAGATTATCTCCTGGTGGGTTTATTTTTGTGCACGATTACAATAACACAGCTTTCCCTGGTGCTCGGGAGGCAGTAAATGAGTTTTCAACGTCTCGTAGTGTGCCATTCATTCCTGTCTCTGACTGGTTTGGCAGCGCAATATTTAGAAAATAACAATTTAAGGTTGTTTTGCTTGTTCGCTTGTTTGACGCGAATTGACGTGCAAAGCTACTAACTGAAGCAGCACAAACGATGATAATCATTACTGTTTGTGTATCCTTGGCACAATAAAGCACTAAAAAATGAGAAATAAATTTAAACAATTTATCTTAGCCAAACTAAATAAGATTTGGTCGCCATTGCTTCCGCGGCTAGGGGCGCCATTGTTTCGGAGGTTAGATTGCCAAGATGAGATGGTGAGGCTTGTTGCAAAAGAAAATCTCAAGAATCGTGCTATCATTAAATTTCATCAGCGTGTGCCTATTAATGTATTGTTTGTCTGTCACGAGCGAGCACTTTGGAGTTCTTTTGAGACGATTTATCAGGCAATGGAGAATGACCCCTTGTTTAACCCTACAATTTTGGCCTTACCCTATAAACACCCGACGCTTTCGTCGGGTGACTACCATGATTCAGGGGTAGTCGAGTTCATGCAGAAACGTGGTTTTTCTGTGATAGAAGGTTATGATCAGGCGAGCAAAAGATGGAAAACCCCATCTGAATTTAGTCCAGATTTCACATTTTTCCAAACCCCGTATAATTTATTTCCACCAGAGTGGTCTTCAGAGCAGGTGTCCATGATTACTAGGATCTGTTACGTGCCGTATGCGTGTAACATATTTGGAGGAGCTGTAGATAAGATTGCACACCCGCCTTCATATTTTAAAAATGTTAGTATAGTCTTGAAAGAAGGTGAAATGATGAGAGATGTTTTCGTTGAAAAATTTCATAAGTATAAGTGGTTTGACGAAAGCAAAGTGATAGTCAGTGGTTATCCCAAGCTTGACAAGCTGCGTGTTGCATCATTACCGGATAATAAAATACAGGGCCAAGATGAAACACATCAATCCAAAGTGTTATGGACACCTCGTTGGAGGACAACTGAAGGAAATTGCCATTTCTTCGATTACAAAAACTTTCTGAGGAAATACTTCTCTAAGCATTCTGAACTTAGGTTTGTGTTTCGGCCTCATCCACTGTGTTTTCAGAATTTCATAAAAACAGGCGAAATGTCTCCAAACGAGTTGATAGCGCTGGAGTCTGAATATATAGATTCAGAGAATATGGATATAGATATGAGCGGAAGCTATGAGGAAGTTTTCTTGGATAGTGACATTCTTATTTCTGATATTTCTTCGTTGCTATTAGAATATTTTGTCACAGGAAAGCCTATAATCTACACACACAAAGTTGATTGTTTTAATGATCTTGGAAGAGTTATTGCACAAGGTTTTTATTGGGTTAGAAATGAACGAGAGTTGGATGAAACTTTGACCATGCTGGCTTCTGGTGAAGATCCTTTGTTTAATGTTCGTCAAGACCTAGTACAATCTATATTCGCTCATTCAAACGAAGTAAATGCTGGATGCAGCGTGAAAAATGTGTTACTGGAGAATTTTGCAAAAGAAGCGGGGCTATGATAATAATGTAAGATAAGCTCATAGTTCTCTAGGTGCTATTCTAGGTGAAAGGCTATGTATATCAGTTGTTCTTATTCTAAGGAGCAACTAATTATCAGTAGAAAATTTACGCGTCAGTTGTAATAAACATTAATATGTGAGACTATATGAAAATTGTATATACATCAGGAACATTTGATTTGTTCCACATTGGGCACCTTAATGTAATTCGTAAATCAAAAGCTCTAGGTGACTATTTGATAGTTGGTGTGAGTACTGATGAATTGGTGGCGAGTTATAAAAAGTCGGCTCCAGTGATTTCATATGAGGATAGAGCGGAAATTATCCGTAGTTTAGGTTTCGTGAATCAAGTGGTGATGCAAGAAAACCTCTTTGATATCGAGATGATGAAAAAACATGGGGTCAATGTCATGAGCATCGGATCAGACTGGCAAAATAAACACGAGCCAAATCTCGATAAAGTGATGAGCGATGATTCCATTGATGTTGTTTTCCTGCCATACACTGAAACTGTGAGTTCTTCTCATATTAAAAATTCGATTTGTGATAACTGGCAGGAAGACAAATAATGAAAAAATTAGCAATCATTACGGGTGCGAGTCGTGGCATTGGCAAAGCAATTGCTATCCGCTTGGCTACTGAAGGATGGAATCTAGCGATTCAGTCTACTGATAGCTCGAAAGAGTTACTGACGAAACTGGCGGTTGATCTATCGAAAAATGTCCGTGTTGAGCCTTTTTGCTATGATTTTTCTGAGTGTATTTCATCGAATGGTTCGGTCATTGATGATTTCATGGCAGATGTTATCTCTGTATTTGGGCGTGTCGATGCGTTGGTTAACAACGCAGGTGTAATTAGCGAGCTCTCTATAGAGTGTGTTGATGTTGATGAATTACAACGCGTGTTCGGTATAAACACATATGCCCCTTTTATTTTATCAAAAGCAGTATTCAATCAAATGAAAGCTCAAGACGAGGGTGGGCGAATAGTGAATATTAGTTCGGTTACAGTGAACTATGGGATGGGACGTAACCATTCAGTTCATTACGCAGCCTCAAAGGCTGCGATCGAAACATTAACGACAGGTTTATCGCGTATGGGAGCTGAATTTAAAATTCTTGTGAATACGGTTCGACCAGGAATTGTGAATACGGAGATACAGCAAGATCGTCTTGGGATAGAGGATCGTATTCAAATGGTTCCTTTGAAACGCTTAGCGGAGAGTGAAGAAATTGCGGGGGCCGTATGTTATTTCTTGTCTGATGAAAGTGCGTTTGTAACTGGGCAAGTGTTGACTGTTGCAGGTGGTGAGTGAGGACTACGAGTGAGAGTAGTAGGCTATTTGGAATAATAAAATTATTTCTGGTGCTAACGGTTTGGCATGTGTGTGGATTATGAAGCTATGATATCAGTCAAAAAATCGTTTGCTTGGGCTGGAGTGGAGCAGTTTGCGCCTAAGGCAATACAGATTGTTGTTTCAATATTGTTAGCAAGAATATTGGCTCCAGCTGATTTTGGCCTACTTGGCATGCTGGCTTTATTCATGGCGGCTGCCACGGTCTTTGCTGATTCAGGACTATCAGCATCACTCGTTCAAAATCAGAAAACAACCAGAGACGACGAAACAAGTGTATTTTATATCAATATTGTTCTGGGTTTTTTGCTGGCGCTATTACTATGTGCAATCTCCCCATTCGTAGCGAAGTTCTATGGACAAGATTTACTCGTTCCTTTGTTATGTATGCAGTCCATTTCATTACCAATCTCTTCGTTTGCGATCGTTCAAGGAGCTATTATGACGCGAGCCATGGAGTTTCGTGCCATAGCGTTGATCACGCTAGCTGCGACACTTATAACAGGTGCTGTTGGTCTGGGTATGGCGTATTATGGCTGCGGGGTATGGAGCCTGATAGGTGCAAGCCTCGCAGGTAATATTACAAGGGTCATTCTGTACTGGGCCGTAAGTTCCTGGCGCCCACGGGGAAAACTGAGGATATCAAACATACGTTCCATATGGAACTTCAGTTCTTTTTTACTCTACTGTCAACTGATAGGAATAGTGTATCAAAACATGTATTCCGTGATAATTGGTAAATTTTACTCAGTAAATAGTTTAGGATATTACAATCGCGCCAATAATTTACATATGCTTCCGGCGGGTGTAATGAGCGGTATGATAGGAAAGGTAGCGTTTCCGCTTTTCTCAAAAATGCAGGATGACAAAATACGGTTACTTGCCAAAATGCGACAGTTGATCCGCATATCATTGATGTGTTCAGCTGCAGGAATGGTATGGCTAGCCATTATTGCTGACCCTCTTATTCCGCTACTCATGACTGATAAGTGGTTACCCGCTGTACCCCTGTTGAGAGTCCTGTGTTATTCCGCCATGATCTTTCCAATTAGTTCGATGTTTCTCATGGTGCTACAGGCACAGGGGCACTCAAAACTTAATTTTCGTCTGGAATCGATAAAAATGGTGATAGGTGTAATTGTCGTTTTGTGCGCGGCACAATTTGGAGTTTTGGCCCTTGTATGGAGTGCTGTAGGATTAAGAATTGTTGCTTATTTCATCAATGTTTGGTATCATGTAAAGTTTCTGGGTTATCGATGGAGAGATCAGGCGTTCGATATTTTGCCGACATTTGCAATCTGTGGCGTTGCCGCATACCTGTCATGGCAAGTAGCGTTATTTGAGCTTTCTTCCCCACTGTTGTTGATGATTATACGTTCGATCGCATTTATGGGAGTAGTCGTCAGCGGTGTAATTCTACTAAGGAAGGTATTTTTTGCTGACCTATGGGAGCAGGGGAGTGAAATGTTGCGTCATGGTTTGAATAAGTTGCACAGGGCATAGCCATTCTCTCTTTGTTTACATTATTATCGCGAGCCTAGTAAATATTCTGTTACCATTATTTGTTTGCGCGGACTTTGTGCGCGTCTTGTTGAAGAAGATAGTTTGGCGAACAAAATATGCGAAATTTCAAGTATGCGTAGGATCTTGGGCACGTGATTGAAGTGGAGGCAGCTTTAGAAGCTATAGATAGAAAATGAACGAGCAGAAATATATAGAAAAAAGTAACGTCATAGTAGATGGTAGCGGGGCTGAGCCACTTGTGACCTTTGCCTTGTTTGCATATAATCAGGGAAAATATATTAGGCAGGCTGTGGAAGGGGCCTTGGCTCAAACTTATGAAAATCTTGAAATCATTATTTCAGATGATGCATCTCCTGATAAGACGTTCGAGATCATGCAAGAATTAGTGAGAGATTACAGCGGGCCACATAAAATCATTCTGAACCGCAATGAGAGGAATCTTGGCATAGTGGGCATGTGAACAAAGTCTTTGAGATTTCGCATGGTGAGATCATTGTCATGGCAGCTGGTGACGATACTACCATGCCAGAAAGAGCGCAAACGATTGTCGAAGAATTTACCAGTCAGCCGTCAGATACGATGTGCGTTTATTCGGATGCTTGGGTAACAGACAAGCACGGGAAAAAATTAAAAAAAATGGGCGAATGTTTATTGCTGAGTACCCATACAATTTAAAGTCTTTGATAGAAAGCCACTATCCATGTATTACTGGTGCCACTGCGGCTTGGCGACGTGGTTTGGTGGATGTTTTTGGGCCAATCAACAGTGAAGTCGAGCAGGAGGATATAGTACTACTGCATCGCGCTATACTGCTTGGTAGGGTTGCTTACTCTAACAGATACCTTGTTGATTACCGCAGGACGGAGACCGCTGTATCGAGAACTTTGAGCAGAAGAATGGGTCTTCAACGCCACTGGAGATGGAGTTCTATGTTTGTTAGGCATTACATACTGACGTAAAGAAACACAGTGAACATCACGTTGGGTATTTGGCTGTAATGAAAATACTGAAACTTGATTTGGCAAAATTTGAATTTATTCATAAGCAGTGGCAAAAGCCGGGAAATTTGTTTGAAGTAACATACACTGCTATCAAATTCAGATCGCGAGTCATTTTCACTCAGTACTTACGCGCACGGGCCTATCATTACAGGAGCCGATATAGGCAAATTAACTAACTTAATTCACAACTTATGCAAAAACGCAGCATAAGCAAAGCTAGTTACTTTCTAAAAAAAATGAGCTAGGTAGAAGCCATCTACACGAGTATCTCAAAGAGAAAATAACTATATATATTAGGACGAAGGCTATGGTGCGGGAAGTCAGGCAAACATTGCGCATATTGAGGGAGCAAAGGACTATGTAAGACAAATTATTCCATGCCTTTGAGTAATGACGCTCCGTTTGAAAGAGGCTCAATAGATGATTTGCATGAGTCTGATGAGAATTTAGCCACGCTGGGCTTAAATTTATATAGTAATGTTGGCAGATTAAAAGAAAGTGGTTTCATAATCTAAAATTACGCTATTTTTTAGGGTGCGGTTTTATCCGGGTGACTTCATGGCCGATGGGGTTTATCATGTTGGCCAAAGGCGCGGGCCGTATGTATTTATTCACTGAAACTATATTTCATGTAATGCATTTGTCATTAATTTGGCTTGGACTGCAGTGGTTTGGCGTTCTGGGCATCGCGATTGCGTTTTGAATATGTTTTACCCACTCATGACTATGGCAATAAGCCGTCATTTGATAGAATTTCAATGGACATCTTCAGTAAAAAAACTTCTCTACATATTAATGCCCGTGGTCGTAGTTGCTATGATTCGGAGCTATTTTTGCCCACTCATAACATCTACCATCATTGGAAGTTTGCTCGCGATTATAGTCGGCACCTATAGTCTGAAAGAACTTTGTAATCGACTAGGCAGCAGCCATAGTCTGGTAACAAAAATAGGCATGATCCCCGGAGCTAGAAAGCTGATTAGATGATAAATATTCTTGAAGCAGCATAACAGACGATGACATCTGGTACAATCATGCTAGCAATTAATTACTATTCGTAAAAACGTCGTTGACTATCATCATGAAAAAAAAGAGCTCTCATAGGATGCAAGAGACAAACCTGCCCTTGGTTAGCGTGGTAATTCCCTGTTATAACCATGAAGCTTTCATCATTGATTGTCTACAGAGTATCAAACAGGACTCGTATGAACGAATTGAAATTGTTTTGATTGATGATGGGTCAGTCGATGAATCCTACAATCTTGCAATGGCATGGCTAGATGCTAACAAAGGTTGTTTTGAAGCAGTGGCATACTCTAAACAAAGTAACCAGGGGATATGTAAAACATTCAATACTTTGATAAGACAGTCCAGTGGTGAATTTATATTTCCGCTTGCAAGTGACGACCTCGTGCAGACTGACGGCATCTGCCAAACAATTAACTACTACAGGAAGCAATGCGTTGAGCCTACCTTGTTATTTACCGATATTGTGCTGATAGACTATGAAGGCAGGTTGTTTGCAGAAAGTGGCGCATCTTACACAAGCCGCGATCAAGTTCTTCTGGAAACCAACACACAATACCTGCGATTAGATATAGCAATTAATTGGGGAATTCCTTACATGCAGCAATTCTACCCAAGGGAATTATTTGACCGCCATGGCGGTTACAATGAAGGCCTGAAATGCGAAGACTATTATTTTGCTCTGAAAAATATAGCTGAAGGCACAGTTGCATATGCCCCTATTTTGTCTCGACGTTATAGGCTAAGACCAGCCTGCGAAGCTCGGACACCAGGCATCAGTGAGGAAGATTACCGATCAGGTCCCGCTATAACTTTGGTGACACCGGATTTTTCAATTTACTACAAAGTATTATTATGGGCTTCCGTTAATAGGGACTCTAGGGATCAAGGGCTTTCGCCAACTGCATTGAATTATACATTCAAAATTTTGCTTAAGATATATGTCAAAACTATTCGCTACTTTTACAAATTGATTAATTTGATTATTGGGAGGAAGTCACAAACCTAATTTGCTGTAATCATAGTAAAATCTTAAAATGATAGATAAGAATCAAATTAAACCTAAGAGCCTATTATCTATAGGAATCACTACTAAAGGCAGGATTCATGAACTTCGTGCTACTTTAAGCATTTTAGAAAATTCTGAGCTTAGTGCCTGTAGCATTATTTTGATCGATGATGGTGGGGGCGGTGATTTTGTTAGCAAAGAAGAGTATAGTCTTAACTTGCTGATCCATCGTTATCAGGAGAGTCAGGGTCTGGTAGCAAGGAGGAATGAATTGGCAGGGCTATGTAAGACAAAGTATCTTATGTCATTGGATGACGACTCTGCTCCGGAACGTGGCGCAATAGATGATGTGCTTGATCTGCTGGAAACTAACGAAGATGTAGCTGCTGTTGCGTTAAACTTATATAATGAGGTATCTGAACATCTGGATTCTTCCATGCCGAACTTTATCGCGCGCTACTACGTTGGTTGTGGACACATTTATAAGGTGGGCATATTCAAAAAATTGGGAGGCTACAGTGGAGATTTGTTTTATGGACATGAAGAGCGCGAATACGCATTAAAGTTAGCAAGGGAATCGCTAAACATTATACATATAAACCATTACATTGTTAAGCATCGCAAATCGGGCATCAACCGCGTGGTGGGATACAATGCTCGCATGTCCCGTAACCTTGGCTGGATTAATGGAACTTACCTAGGAATACTTCCTAACATTATCGAGCTATATTCATTTTTGAAGGGCAGAAAAATAAATCAGGTAGGTCTTGTTCTTAAAGACTATTTCGATGGCATAAGAGCAAGAAAGAGCGCAGGCAAACTGACATTTTCTCAATACTGGAAGTGGAAGAGAAAAAAGACACCAACGGTGGCATAATATTATTTCCCTAATAAAAATAAGTATGGACTTCTCAATCATAACAGCGAGTTACAATTATGCTCAGTATATTCGCGAGATGCTGGATAGTGTAGTTATGCAGGAAGGGGTCAGTTATGAACATCTGATTTATGATGCAGGCTCAACAGATGGCACCCTGGATATTATACGCGAATATGACCATGTTACCCTAACGGTAGAAGCCGACGAAGGTATGACAGACGCCATTAACAAGGGGTTCAAGGCAGCTAGGGGTCAGTGGGTGATGTGGCTCAATACAGATGATAGACTAAAGCCAGGCACGCTCGCCGCCGTTAAGGCGTTTGCCCACGCCACCCCCGGTGCGGATGTTATCTACGGTGCCTGGAATTTTATTGATGGCGGGGGCAATTTCCTGCGTACGATGCCTGTTTTCCCCTTTCGGAAGCTTATGTTAGCTCACTACGGGTGCTATATCGGTTCTACCTCAACTTATATTCGTAGGGAGACAGTGATTGATGAGGGGCTATTTCTTAATGGGCGGTTCAAGTGTGTGATGGACGGCGAATATTACAATCGATTGGCCTCATTGGGCAAAAAATTTGTTTATATTTCGAAGGTGCTAGCTGATTTTCGTATGCACGGAGAGAATATTAGCCAACGGCATTTCGGTAAGGATAATATAGATGACATGCTAAGCCTGCAACTTCACTACGCTGAATCCAGAGCGATAAAAAGGTGTTACGGAATAACTTTATTCAAGAGCGATCATTTAAACTGTGTAGTAGACTCCATATTGTTTTACTTTTTCCTACTGATGAAGTGGCCCTTAAAAAAAATGAATGATGCCGAAAAATAGATGATGTGGTAACCCGTGGATATAATAGTCGTTTCGAGCCACGAGAGCGAGAAATGCATTTTCTTCGTTGAAACTTTTGGCTTTCGCTCTATCCGCTACAAATAGATAGAACTATATATTCTTGTAACCATAGTTAATTTTTAATCGAGCTTGGGTTACATAGCATGATTATAGTCTACAGCAAAATAGCATTCAGAGAGAAAAAGCGAGTGTCTGTTTAAAGCTGGAAGATAAAGGTATTAGATTTTTTACTGGGACTATTCTAGAAAGTTGCTTTTGACTGCAACTCATCAATAGAAAAATGCCGAAGCTACGTTAGCCTTATGGGATGTACACAATAGCACACATGATAGATAAATACAAAACTAGTAATGCAAAATAATAAAATTATACAACTAGTAATGTTAGCAGTGATGATGCTATTCGCTATGTGGGCGGTATCGGCGCTGTTGGAAGCAAGACATGCAACAAGAGGCGTCATTTTAGGTGTTGGATTTTTTGTAATCCTGCTACTCACATTATGGAGAAAAATGCCGGTAGATGCTAAGTTGCTGTTTATTATCTTGATGGGCTATGCTCTGGGAGGGAAGGGTTTCGGGTATTTAAGTCCGT